>Ga0326728_10001429_pt1 | contig 84217 bp, 64 predicted proteins | sample MB3enrmetagenome_FD_207602 | JGI IMG/M metagenome (GOLD analysis project Ga0326728, IMG submission 207602) | Lab enriched peat soil microbial communities from McLean, Ithaca, NY, United States - MB31MN | ecosystem: Environmental > Terrestrial > Soil > Wetlands > Peat | place: USA: New York...
AACGTTTTCGATGTTTTCCATCGCTGCCTGGACGCATTGGCGGAAAACCAAAAGCGCGACCCGTACAGACTGTTGTTCGACTCGTCCTGATTTCGGCTCAAAATCCGCCGTCACTGAGGCATTACCAAATAGCGCCGCCGGCGGCTTGACAGAATTGCCTCCAGGGGGGATTTTGGCCGGATGGATCCGGAAAAGCTGACGATCAAAGCGCAGGAGGCGCTCCAGGCGGCGCAGGAAACAGCCCGGCACAATTCCAACCAGGAAGTAAGCCCCGAACACCTGCTGGCCGCCCTGCTGGCCCAAAGCGAAAGCCTCATCCCCGCCCTGTTGCAAAAGCTGGGCGCGCCCGCCGCCGCCCTGGCCGCCGCCGCGCAGGAGGAGATCGACCGCAAGGTCAAGGTCCAGGGCGAGGCCGCGGGCGATTTGTTCCTCAGCCCCGCGCTCAAGAAAACCCTCGACGCCGCCGAGGCCGAGGCCGGCAAATTACGCGACGAATACGTCAGCGCCGAACATCTTCTGCTGGGCCTCTTGGAGCAGGGCGGCCCGGCGCTGAAAAAGATTTTTCAGGCCCACGGCCTCAAGCGCGACGCGGTGCTGCGGGTCCTGGCCGGCTTGCGCGGCAACCAGCGGGTGACCGATGCCAATCCCGAGGACAAGTTTCAGGCGCTGGAAAAGTACGGCCGCGACCTGACCGCCCTGGCCCGGGCCGGGAAAATTGATCCGGTCATCGGGCGCAACGAGGAAATTCGCCGCGTCATGCAGGTGCTGACCCGCCGCACCAAGAACAATCCCGTCCTCATCGGCGAGCCGGGCACGGGCAAAACGGCCATCGTCGAAGGCCTGGCGCGGCGGATTGTCAGCGGAGACGTGCCCGAATCGCTCAAGAACAAGCGGTTGGTCGCGCTGGACCTTGGGGCCATGATCGCCGGCGCCAAGTACCGCGGGGAATTCGAGGACCGCCTCAAGGCCTTTCTCAAGGAGGTCACCGCCAGCCAAGGGCGCGTGCTGCTGTTCATTGATGAATTGCACACCATTGTCGGCGCCGGCGCGGCCGAGGGCGCCAACGACGCCTCCAACATGCTCAAACCGCCCCTGGCCCGCGGCGAACTGCGCTGCATCGGCGCCACCACCCTGGATGAATACCGCAAGCGCATTGAGAAGGACCCCGCCCTGGAGCGCCGCTTCCAGCCTGTCTATGTGGACGAACCGAGCGTGGAGGAGACCATCGCCATTCTGCGCGGCCTCAAGGACCGCTACGAGGTCCACCACGGCGTGCGCATCCAGGACGCCGCCCTGGTTGCTGCCGCGACCCTCTCCCATCGCTACATCGCCGACCGTTTCCTGCCGGACAAGGCGGTGGATTTGATGGACGAAGCCGCCTCGCGCCTGCGGATGGAACTGGATTCCATGCCGGCGGAAATAGACCAACTGGAGCGGCAGATCATGCAATTGGAAATCGAGCAGACCGCCTTGCGCAAGGAGAAGGACGAGGCCTCCCGGCTGCGCCTCAAGAACATCGAGCGCGACCTGGCCAATCGGCGGGAGCAATCGGCCCAGCTCAAGGCCCGCTGGCAAAATGAAAAGGCCTCCATCAACGCCATCTCCATCCTCAACAGCCAGCTTGAGGAAGCCCGGCGGCAGCAGGAAGCCGCCCAGCGCGCCGGCGACTTGAATCTGGCCGCCCAAATCCAGTACGGCCGCATCCCGGATCTGCAGAAGAAATTAGCCGACCTGGACAAGCAGTTCAGCCAGCGGGAAGGCAAGCGCCTGCTCAACGAGGAAGTCACCGAGGAAGACATCGCCCGCGTGGTCGCCTCCTGGACCGGCATCCCCGTCAGCCGCATGCTCGAAGGGGAGCGGGAAAAGCTGGTCAAAATGGAAGACCGCCTTAAAAAGCGGGTCGTGGGCCAGGACGAGGCCGTGACGGCGGTGGCCAACGCCGTGCGCCGTGCCCGCAGCGGCCTGCAGGAACCCAACCGGCCCATCGGCTCCTTTATTTTCCTCGGCCCCACCGGCGTCGGCAAGACCGAGCTGGCGCGCGCCCTGGCGGAATTTTTATTTGACGATGAAAACGCCATGGTCCGCATTGACATGAGCGAATACATGGAGCGCCACGCCGTCGCCCGCCTCATCGGCGCGCCGCCCGGATACGTCGGCTACGAGGAGGGCGGCCAGTTGAGCGAAGCCGTCCGCTGCCGTCCCTACAGCGTCGTGCTCTTTGACGAGATCGAAAAGGCGCACCACGACGTGTTCAACATCCTGCTGCAAGTGCTGGACGACGGGCGGCTGACCGACGGCCAGGGGCGGACGGTGGATTTCCGCAACACGCTCATCATCATGACCAGCAACATCGGCTCGCCGGTCATCCAGGAGTTTTTCTCCGCCCGCAAAGGCGGCGCCGACTCCGCGGCGGACCAGGCGCGGCTGGAGGAACTGATGCGCCGGGAGTTGAAGCAACATTTCCGGCCCGAATTCCTCAACCGGATTGATGACATCATCATTTTCCACAGTTTGGACGAGAAGCAATTGGGCGCCATTGTCGAAATCCAGTTGCAGCGCCTGCGCCAGCGCCTGGCCCTGCAACAACTGACCCTGGACCTTGACGCCGCCGCCACGCGCCACCTGGCCAAGGAGGGCTACGACCCGCAGTTCGGCGCCCGCCCGCTCAAGCGCGCCATCCAGCAGTTCCTGCTCGACCCGCTGGCCATGAAGCTGCTCGACGGCGAAGTCAAAACCGGCGACCGCGTCAAAGTCACCGTCGAGAACGGCCGGTTGAAATTCCAGCGGCAGAAACAGGCCTGAAATCCCGCTCTTTCTTGCAGAGCGATCTTCCCGCGACCTGCGGTTACGTGGCCAGCGCCGCCGGGTTCGTGTCCGCCACAAAGGGCCGCGCATGCACCGGCAGTTGGCGCTTGACGAAGTAGGCCGGGTCCTTGCTCTGGCGCCACAGTGCGGGGATGATCTCGCGGTAAGCCTGCCACAGGCCCGCATAAGCCGGTGGGGTGTCCGCCTTCATTATTTCGTGCAAGGCCGGCAGGTTGTGATAGGGCACCATCGGGAACATGTGGTGTTCCAGGTGGTAGTTCATGTTCCAGTAGAGGAAGCGGGAGACCGGATTCATGTACACCGTGCGGCAGTTGAGGCGATGATCCAGAACGTCTTCGGCCAAGCCGGCATGCTGGGTCAACCCGACCAGGAGCATGTGCCAGGCGCCGAAGAAGGACGGCAAACCGATGAACATCAACGGCAGAAGGCTCCGGCCGGCTATTGCCCAGCCGATGACCACCGCATAAATCAGGACATAGACACGCGCGATCCGGCAGACCTTCTTATGTTCAGTGTCCGGGATGTAGGTCTTTTCCTCCGCAGTCAGGCGCCCCGAACAATGAAGCAACATCTTGCGCCATTCCCGCAGTCCGCCCTTGAGGTTGAAGATGCCCAGCGCGATGCCCAATAAATCCGGCGGGCGCGTGGCGACGATTTCCGGATCGCGACCGACGATGATCGTATCGGTGTGGTGTCGGACGTGGCTCCAGCGCCAGGGCACCGATTCGCGCAACACCATGAAAGAGGCCATCTCATAGATGACATCATTCATCCACCGGGTCTTGAAGGCCGTGCCGTGACCGCATTCATGCCAGCGCGAGTCGGACGCGGAGCAATAGACGGCGCCATAGGCGAGAAACGCCGGCACCGCCCACCACGTGCCCCAAGCATGATAGGCCACCACGCCCGTGATGAGCAATGCAGCGAACCAAAGCAGCGTGTCGCGGATGGCAGGCCCATCCCGCCGCCGCATCAGTTCCTTCAGCCGCTGGCGGGAAATGGGGCTGGCGTACCACTCGCCGGACGCCAAACCGCGCTCCTCGGCGAGTTTGGCGTCGCGCCCGATGAGGCTGTAGTCGCGTTTCGTAATTTCGACCGGCATAATGCGATTTCCTTTCGTTTTCGCAGGCCGCGTTTGGCCTAATAGAATAAATTCTAAATTCTCATTACTCTAGCGCCGGTTCATCGGAGAGGCAATAAACAAACTGACAGTTCTATTTGTCCTTTTTGACTTCGCCCGCCGCGGAATCCTTCCGCAACCTTCGCAACGCGGCCCGGCGGAAGGCCGTGGGGGCCTGGCCGCGCTTCTTTCTGAAAACGCGGGAGAAATAATAGACCGATTCAAAACCGCATTGCTCGGCGATCTCGCCGCAATGGATGTCCGTGTGGACCAGCATCTCGGCCGCGCGCTGCAACTGCGTTTCCAGCGCGAACTGGCCGGGGGAAAAACCGGTTTCCGCCCGGAACAACCGGCGGAAGGAGGAATAGCTCATATTCAACCGGCGCGCGATCTCCTCCAGGTTTTTCTTCCGCGTGGGCCTGCCCACCAGCAATTGTTTGGCTTCGTGGATGAGTTCATGCACCGGCCGCTGCTGGTCCCGCCGCTCCTTCAAAGCCGACAGAGCGCGCGCGATGATCTGCGTGGCCAGCGTGCCGAGCAGGCTTTGGTACTCGGGCGGCTCTTCGCGGAGCAGTTGAATGGACTGCAGAAAGAGTTCCAATATATTCTCCCTCAAGCCCACGTGCAAAACCGGATGAGCGGGCTCGAATTCTTTCCGGATCATCAAATGGCGGATGTAATCCCCGTCGAATTCCAGCCAGTATTCCTCCCAGCCCGTCTGATCCAGCGGCCGGTAGCGGTGCCAAACCTCCGGGAAGAGCACTAATAAGTCCCCCGCCCGGACCAGTTGCCGCCCCCCGGGCCTGGCGTCAAACGTTCCTTCACCACGGGTGATATAAACGAAGCAGTAACTGTGCAGCACGCGGCCCGTTTCCCACCGGAAGTGATGGTCCTTGGGGTGTTGCCCGGGCGGATAGGGCGCCCCCGGCAGCGCCACCGCGAAGCCCCCCGTCCGCGTGTAGGCGCCCCATGTCTTGGCCTCCGGGCTGATCGGCATGTAGCGAAACCAGCCGCGCGCTTCGTCCATTTTCGTGTTCTCCGCGGCCCTCATCGGGGTTGGTCAGAAAGTGCAAACAAAAATGTCAGTTCGTTCATAGAAGCCGCCTGCCGCCGCTGCTAGTCTCACCAGCGTTAAAGGACGCAATGACTGGAATTCAGCATAGCAGCACGCCCGCGGCAAAGTCAAGGCTGTCGCCGCACGGCCGGACCAGAGCGGACGCGCCGGCATCCAGCAGATGGAAAAGCTCATCGCCAGACTCCGTCGGCAAGCCGGCGACCAGATGACTCCCAAAGAACGCATCCTGGCCGTTTTGAATCGCCAACCGGTGGATCGGCTGCCCGTGGATCTTTGGCCTACGCCGGAAATCGCCGCCGCCTTGCGCCGGCATTTCGGGGTGGCCGATGATTTCGCCCTCTGGCGGGCGCTCCAACTCGACAAGATCGTGTGGAACTTCCCGGACTACAAGACCGAGGCTGGCGAACGCGCCGGCGCCCAGGCTGGGGCCGGCGCCGAGTCGGGCGGCAGTCGCACGATATGGGGTGTGCCGCTCAGGAAGATCCAGGCGGGCGCGGCCAGTTATGCCGAGTTTGATGACGCGCCGCTGGCGCGCTGCAACACCCCGGCCTTGCTCGATGATTACCCGTGGTGGCCCAAGGTGGACCGGTTCGATTACGACGCCGCCGTGGCGCTGGCCCGGCGGGCCTCAGCCGACTACGCCGTCATCGGCCCGTGGGTGTCCTTCTACGAAATCTACTGCCAATTGCGCGGACTGGAGCAGGCGATGATGGACCTGATTGAAAACCCGGAGATGGTGGAGGCCATTCTCGACCGGGTGGAGGCGATTCAAACGGAAATGATGCAACGGTTCTTTGCCCGCGCCGCCCGGCATCTGGACCTTGTCTTCATCAGCGACGACGTCGCCGGACAAAAGTCGCTGCTCATATCCCCCGCCATGTGGGAGCGGCATCTCCAGCCACGGTTGAAACGATGGTGCGACTTGATTCACGCGCATGGCCTGAAAGTGTTCTACCACACCGACGGCGCGGCCCTGCCGCTGCTCAAACCCATTCTCGACTGTGGGGTGGACGTGCTGAACCCGATTCAACACGCCTGTCCAGGCATGGACATGGCCGGACTGAAACAAAAGTTTGGCCACAGGGTCATTTTCCACGGCGGCGTGGATAACCAATCCATCCTCCCGCGCGGCACGGCGGACCAGGTCCGCGCCGAGGTCAGAAACTGCCTGCGCACCCTCGGCGCCGGGGGCACGGGTTATATTTGTTGCTCCTGCCACAATGTGCAGGCGGGCACTCCCCTGCATAACATTTTCGCCCTGGTGGATACGGTGCTGCAGTCGGATGGTGATCCTGGAAGCGGTCATAAGCATTGGTCAAAAAGTGCAAACAAATATGTCAGTTCGTTCATGGACGCCCCCGTTCCGCCACTGGTAGGCTCGCCGTAGTTAAAGCAAGCCATGACTGGAACTCGACATACCGGCATCCCACCGGCAAGGCTAGTGGCGCGCGGCGGGACGGCTGTACCGATCCCCGCCATTCGCCGGTCATGTTCGCGCTCAACCTTATCATCAAACCTATGAAATCCATTCTTACAAGTACTGTATATGTCCGATATGTCGCCTTGGGCGCCCTGCTTTTGGGCCAGCCGGTCCTGGCTACGGTGACCTACGTTGGCGACGACTGGACGACCGGCCCCTCCTGGCGCACCCCCAGCGTTGTCAAACCCAATGACATTGACGGCGACAACATCTACGGTTCGGAGGGGTATTACCTGCCGTCGGGCTTGGACGCCGATGCGGGAGACGACGAGAAGAACCCGTTTTTAACGGTGAACAATGTCATCACGGGCAATCCGTACGAGATCAACACGCTGCCCTCCTACATTCTTGACTTGAAATACAGCGACCCGGCGGAGCGAGGGCAGTCCTGGGGCGGGGCGCGCAACGACGAAGGGACGCTGGACCTGGTGCCGGGAGGGTTCACGGGCGAGGCCGGCGCGGGCATCCTTCTCGGAAACCTCAATCCCACGAATATCATGAGCCTGACGCTGCAGCGCAGCAATGCTCCGGCCTTCCGGCTAACATTAATCTTCGGCAACACGGCTTGGAACCTTGCCCCGGGCAATTTCACCGATCCCTTGGGCTACGACAGCGGCTTGGGGATGAATGTCACCTTGGATGACGGCAGCGGCGCGGTGGGGCCGCAGGAGTCGGGCGATGCCAGCCTGGGCAACATGACGAGCGGCTTCGTGACCTATCAGTCGTGGGACATTAGCGCTGGGAGCAGCGACGTGGTGCTGACGGTGGCCTCGTACAATGGGACGGACATTCCGCGTTTGTCGGGACTGGCGATTGATTCCCTGCCGCCGGTGGCGCCCTCGATTCTGACGCAGCCGCAAGGGTCAACCAACTTCGTCGGCAGCCCGGTTTCGCTGTCGGTGACGGCCGTCGGCACCGCGCTGACCTACCAGTGGATGCAGAACTCCAATGCCATCCCCGGCGCCACTTCCTGGGGCCTGACGCTGCTCAACAGCGTTACGACCAATTCCGGTTCCTACCAGGTCGTGGTCTCCAATTCAGTGAGCGTCCAGGCCAGCACCGTGGCCATGGTGCAGGTGCTGGCCATCCCGTCAAGCGCGATCTATGCGGACAGCCTTTCCAATAATGCCGGCGCATCATTGAACGGCCGAACCCCTGACACCACTGACACCACCAGCGCAGTATGGTCCGCGGACCCGGATTGGCTCATGTCGGGTACAAACGCGGTGGACGAAGCTACGGGGAGTGAGTTTAACGGCAATGCGTGGCTGCCTTTCACGCCGGTCGCCGGCAGAATCTATACGTTATCAGCGGTCCTTGATGACCCAGCCGGCGGGACGGGATGGGTGATCTTGGGGTTTGCCGACTCGGTGACGGACACCAACGGGGCGTGGTGGGAATATGGAACGACTTACGGGATGATCCTGGCCAGAGACGATGGCGACCCATTGGACAACCAATGGTTTTTCGGGCCGGGCACGGCCAATGGTGGCGAAACCCATACGTATTCCACCGGTCCCGCTACCAACACCGTCATCCTGGACACAACCCCGGCCAGTCCAACCAACTGGACCTTCACCTTCCTGGTGAACGGGGCGGTGGTTCAGCCGGCGGTTGCGGCGAGCCATTTTGGCCTGGCCACCGGTCCTGTCATCGGAGCGGCAGGCTTTGGCTCACTTGACAACAACGCAACCGTCGCGAGTTTCAGCCTGTCGGAACAAACCCCGCCGAGCGCGCCTTATGTCGTGACGCAGCCGGTGGGCGGAACAAACTTCCCGGGCGACGCGCTCACTCTGAGCGTGACCTACGGCGGCTCCGACCCGCTTACGTTTCAGTGGCAAGAGGAGCCTTTAGGCGCCAGCGCGTTCACCAACATCCTCAATGCCACCAATTCGAGCCTGATGTTCACCAATCTCGGGCTGTCAGATTCGGGCCTTTATCAAGTGGTCCTCCACAATCCGCTTGGCTCGACCAACAGCGCCGCAACGGAGGTGCTGGTCATCCCCGTGCCGGCGCCCACCGCGACCAATACGATCTATCAAGACACCTTTTCGGGTTCGGGCAGTCTCAATGGCCGGACGCCCGATACGTTCGATGCCACGGGGGCCACTTGGCTGGCCAACACCAACTGGCTGACCGACGGAACCAGCGCCTACGCGGAGGCAGACGCGGCGGACTTCATTGGCAACGCCTTTTTGCCCTTTGTCCCGCTCCCCAACAGGATTTACACTTTGTCCGCCGGTTTGGAAGACCTGCCGGGAGCCGGTTGGGTCGCTATTGGCTATGTTTCGGACGACACGACCAACGGCTATTTTCACGTGCCGGCCAATGGTGTGCCGCCACCCGCCTGGCTTTTGGAGAGACCCGACGGCTCCGGACTGGACGATCTGGCGTTTATCGGGCCGGATTACAATAATTTTGACACGGGCATCGCTCCCACGGGGCCGAACCTGTGCGGCATCATCCTGGACACTCGGGAAGCGCAACACGCCAACTGGACGGTCACGTACCTGATCAACGGCACGGTGGTGCAACCGGCCACGGCGCTGGGATACACTCCGAGCATCACTTATGTGGGCTTTGGCGGCTTGAATGATGGAGCCTTTGTGACGAACTTTCTCCTGACGGAGCAGGTGGTTCCCGGGCCGACACTGCAGGTCGCCTCCGGGGCGCCTGGGACGGTCATCTTGTCGTGGCCGACAACCGTTGGAGAATATGCCTTGCAAAGCTCTCCTGTCCTTGGAGCGGGGGCGGTGTGGTCGCCGGCTTCCGGCACGAGCCAAATCCTCGGCGGCTTCCTTCAAGTTACCGTGACGGCGAACGCCAAGGCGCAGTTCTACAGACTAAGCAGGCCATGAGCCGTGGAGGAGCAGCGGCCTTCCAGCCGCTGCTTCTTATATAATCTATGAATCAAACACAGGAGCGTTCATTTATTTCAATTGTTCCTGGCCCCCGAACCGCCGGGCGGGCGCGCTCCGGTTTCACGTTGATCGAATTGCTGGTCGTCATTGCGATCATCGCCATCCTGGCGGCCCTGCTGCTGCCCGCGCTGGCCCGGGCCAAGGACCAGGGCAAGCTGACCAAGTGCCTCTCCAACCATCGGCAACTGTCGGTGGCGTGGAAAATGTACGCGGGTGATAACAACGGCTATTTAGTGCCAAACGATCCGTCCGAACCGGCCAACGAATGGATTGCCAACGCCGATGCCGAGTACAGTGAGCAACTGTATTCGGGCGCAACCAACATCTATAACATCATAACCGGCAAGCTGTTCCCATATTGCCCCAATGTCGGTATCTATAGTTGCCCGTCCGCCACGCCGTGTCCGAATACGCGTCCACCGGTCATCCAAATGAGGAACGTGAGTTTAAGCGGCCAAATGGGCGGCGGCCGCGTTTACTTTGCCGACCCCAACCACCTGCCCAACGTCAAGGAGTCGGACATTCTATTTCCGCCTCCCGGCAATGCCTTTACCTTTATTGACGAATCACCTCTAACCATTGATGACGCCTATTTTGCCCTCGCTCCGCGGCAATGGCAGAACGCTCCCGCCGTCTGGCATTTCAAGGGGGACAACATGTCGTTTGCCGATGGTCATGCGGAGCATTGGTCTTGGTACGAACAGCACACCTTGACCATTCCCGGTGATTACTATCCGGCCCTCTATCCCACGGATAAGGATTTTGACCGGCTGTGGGCCGCGTACGTGTACCCGCCATAAATTGCGGCCGCCACGGGATTTGTTAATGAGTTGCGCGAAGCGGCTGGCTGTGGGCAAATGATGCGATTGGAATCGCAACATGAATCGTTCAACTTCCAATTTTTTCCTCAGCTTGCTGCCGGTTCTGTCGCTGCTGTGTTCCGGCGCGATGGCTGCGGAGGGCGGCCTGCGCCAGATTGGGACAAAATCCCCCATCGCCGCCGGAGCCGGGCTGGCAGTTCGTGATCTTCGTTGCGAGTGGCGCAAGGAGCCTCTCGGCCTCGACGTGGCCAAACCACGTTTGAGTTGGATTGTGGAGGCGGAAGATGAGAAATCGGAGATGAGAGGCCAGAAACAAACCGCCTACCGGGCGCTCGTCGCCAGTTCGCAGGAGAGCTTGGCGAAGAATGAAGGCGATCTGTGGGACAGTGGCAAGATCAAATCCGAATTCTCCACGCAGATCGAGTACTCCGGCCAGCCGCTCAACTCCCGGCAGCAATGTTTCTGGAAAGTCCGCGTGTGGGATCGTCAGGGTAAACCCTCGGCTTGGAGCCGGTCGTCGGTCTGGACCATGGGATTGCAGCAGGCGCAGGACTGGACGGCGTCATGGATAACCGATCCCGTCCTGGCGGATCCTCGCAACCGGCCACGCACGCCCGTCCGGTGTTACCGTAGCGAACTGTCCTCGGACCCGGACCAAGTCAAGTGGATCACCCTCGACTTGGGAAGCCTGACGCAGGTTGACGCGGTCAACCTGATGCCGGCCCGTCCGAAAGGTTTGAACTGGGACATCAGAACGGTGCAGTTTCCCCGCCGGTTCCGCATCGAGGCCGCGGATGGTCCGAGCTTCAGCGAGGCGCGGACGATTGTTGACCAAACGGCGCGGGATGCGATTCAACCCCTCATGAATGACTGCCCGTTCCGATTTGAGCCGCTGACGGCGCGTTATGTGCGGCTGACTGTAACCCGGCTGGGTGTCTGGGATGCGCGGGACTACGGCGTCTTTCTGGGGCAGTTCCAGGTGTTGTCCGGCAAGAATAATGTCGCTGTTGGGGCGCGGGTTGCCTGCTCGGATTCGATGGAAACGCCGCAATGGTCGAAACGATTCCTGGTTGATGGAAAAGCCGATGTCGGTTTTTCGGAATTCCCCGCTGCGCTGGCCGTGAATGTCGAGGGCGCGCATTCGCCCTCGCGCGTGCCGCTCTTGCGGAAGGAGTTCACGCTCGATTCAGAAGTGCGGCGGGCCACGCTTCACATTACGTCGCGCGGCTTTCATGAAGCCCGTATCAACGGCCATCGGGTCGGCGACGCGCTGCTGTCGCCGGGCTTTACCGCCTTCGACAAGCGCCTCTCCGCCCCGATGTATGACGTGAGCGGCTTGCTCCACAAGGGCACCAATGCCGTGGGAGCGCTTCTGGGCTATGGTTGGTATGCCGGGCACATGAATTTGAACGACAACCACTACATCTACGGTTATTTTCCGCAGTTGTTGGCCCAGCTTGAGATTGACCTGGCGGATGGCCGCCACGTCACCGTAGCGACAGATGGGTCGTGGCGCACGACCTTCAACGGGCCACTGCTTTGGTCCGACTTGCTGGATGGCGAAGCCTGCGATTGGCGCAAGGAGATGCGGGGCTGGGATAGCCCGGGGTACGACGACAGCGATTGGCGCATCGCCTGGCAACAGCCGCGCGATGGTGTGGCGCTGGTGTGGCAGCGCGCGCCACCGATTCGGGTGACGGAAGAGATTCGCCCGATTTCCACGCGCCGGGTTCGTCCCGGAGTTTTCATTTACGACCTCGGCCAGGAAATCGCCGGCTGGTGTCGCGTGATCGCGAATGGACCCGCCGGCGCGCACATCACCCTCCGCCATGCCGAGGCCCTCAAACCGGACGGCAACCTCAACATGGAAAGTCTTTGGGGCGTCGCGCAACAGGACGATTACATCCTGGACGGCAAAGGTTCGCGCACGCTGGAGCCGCATTTTACCTATCATGGCTTCCGTTACGTGGAGATGTCGGGTTTCCCAGGTGAACCGCAGGCGGACACGCTCGTCGGCATCGGCTTGCGCACGGATGCGCCAGAACTCGGCCGCTTTGAGTGCTCCAACGAACTGTTCAACCGGCTCATGGCCGCTTCGCGCCGGACGCAGAAGAACTTGCTCTTCGACGTCCCCAATGGCTGCGCGGGGCGAGGCGAACGGCTCGGGTGGAATGGCGACATCCGGCCATGCGCGCAAACAGTCCTGTTCAATTTTGACAGTGTGGCCTTTTTCGAAAAATTCCTGGCCGATCAACGAGGCGAGCAGACTCCTGAGGGCCGGTTCACCGACGTCTGCCCGCACGCCCACTTGCGAGGGACGCAATTGTGTGTCGGCACCCCCGGCTGGGCGGATACGGGAGTGACGCTGGCATGGGACCTTTACACGCAGACAGGGGATCGCCGGGCCTTGGCGGAACACTTCGAGGCTGCCCGCCGCTGGGTGGACGTCATTGATGCGGACAATCCTGATCATCTGTGGCTGAAGAACCACGGGCAGGATTGGGGTGATTGGATGAGTCCGGGCAGAAGAACACCCGATGACCTTGGTTCCACAGCGTTTTTCGCTCATGATGCCGACCTCGTGGCGCGAATGGCGGCAGCGCTTGGCCGAAAGGAAGTCTCGGCTCGCTACGCCAAGCTCTTTGAGCAGATTCGCCGGGCTTTTGTGAATCGTTATGTAAGTGCTGACGGCATGATCGGTGTGGCCTCCGCCTCGGACTCGGCAGAGACCAGGGATGTCCAGGGCAGCTATGCGCTCGCGTTGCAATTCGGTCTGCTGGACGAACCGCTTCGCTGCAAAGCGGTCGAACGCCTCGTGGAGGTGTTGCGGCGCGATGGCGGCCACCCGACGACCGGTTATTGGAGCAGCATTGAATTGTTGCTGTCGCTCTCGTCCCACGGCCGGCACGGGTTGGCGGCCCGGATGATGAACCTGCGCACCGAGCCATCTTGGGGATACATGGTTGACAACAGTACTACTTATTGGGAAGCCTTTGATGCCAACGTCCGGGGACTCTCTCTGAACCACTGGCCCTATAGCGGCGTGGGTGAATGGTTGTGGCGCAACGTCGCCGGCCTCAATCCCGATGCGCAGCAGCCCGGCTACCAGGCATTCATTGTCCGGCCTCGCCCCACGCCGGAGGTCAATTGGTGCAAGGCTACTTACGAATCACTTCGTGGCCCCATTGGCATTGACTGGCGGCGCGATGAGGCGGAGTTTCGGCTAGGCCTGACGGTGCCCGCCGGTTCGTGCGCGGACGTTTACGTGCCGACCGCGGACGCCGCTTCCGTCACCGAAAGCGGCCAGCCCGCCGCGCGCTCTCTCCGCGTGAAATGGCTGCGCGAAGAAGCCGGCGCTGCCGTATATGAAGTGGGCGCGGGGGTTTATCATTTTAGATGCAAAGCGCTGTAATTAATCATTACAATCATTAAGATTGGACCGCATATATCGAATCCTATGAAACCTCTGACTTCCAGCCTGCGTTCAAGTTGTCTGCCGGCAATCGCGCTGTTTTGTTCGGGCGCGATCTCTCTGGCCAGCGCCCTGCGACCGGTGGAGACAAATTCCCCCATCGCCGAGCCCTATCCTCCCCTGCAGGGCGGGGCCTTCACGGGCCCGGCCGTGCCCGAGTCTCCCGACCCGCTGCAACAATTTCGCTGGACGGCTCCCGATGCGTCGGACGGACTGCAAACTTATGAGCTGCGTCCGCTTTCCGTCACCACCGACCCGCCCGGCGCGTTTGCCAAGGCCGATTCCGCCACGAGGTCCGACTGCCAGGTAACGGTCAACGGCCCCGGCTCGATCCGGTTTGATTTTGGGGTGGAAAGCGCGGCCTGGCTGGAGTTTGACAGCCCCGATTTCTCCGGCGAGGTGGAAATGAGCATCTCCGAGTTCAACCAGCCGCCGTGCCCCAACGCCCCCGGCAAAACCAAAGCTCCAGTCCGGCACGGAAACACCTGGCGGCTGGAACTGAACAAGGAGCTTTACGAGGGTGTCCGGTTTGGCTGGATCCACGTCCGCCATTTTGACCAGCCGTGGCATATCAGCGCCGTCCGCCTGGTCTGTCAAATCCGGCCGGTCAATTACAACGGCAGTTTCTCCTGTAGCGACCCGATGCTGACCCGCATCTGGCACACCGGTGCCTATGGCGCCAAACTCAACGTGCTCAAGGAGTATCTGGGCGCCATTCTGATGGACCGCGGGGACCGCCTCTCCTGGACGGGCGACGCCTACGTCGCGCAAGCGGCCTTGCTGGCGGCCTTCGGTAATTGGCAATTTATCGCCCACAACCTTGATTACACCTGCCGTCCCAGCGGGCAGAACGATGGCATTTCCAGTTACGCCCTCTACTGGGTCTTGAGCCTGCTGGATTACTATCAGTACAGCGGCGACGCGGCGGAGGTGCAGAAACATCTGCCCGACATTCTGGCCAGACTCAATCACGGCGAGGAAATTTATTCCGATCCGCCCATCGGGTTTTACGGCTGGGATGAACGGCTGGGCGCGGGATTTGAATATGCCAAGTGTCGGGAAGCCAAGAATGCCTACCGCATGCTTTTCATCCATGCCTGCCGCCAATTCGCCGACGCCGCCGCCACTTTGGGCCAGCCCGACCTGCGCGACCGCTTCATGACCTTGGCCGACAAGCTCACCGCTCAATTGCGGACCAATCCGCGCTGGTGCGAGCCGTTCGGCATTCACGCGGCCGCCGACGCGCTGAATGCCGGATTCACTCTCAGTCAAGAGGAGCAGGCCATCCTTGATCGGCAGTTTGCCAAGCGCGTGAATCGCGTTTCCTACTCCCCATTTAATGAGTTCTTCCTCCTTTACGCCATGGACCGTTTGGGACGGTACGACGACGCGCTGACCGCCGTGCGCGACTGCTGGGGAGGACAAATTGCCTATGGCGGCACCACCTTTTTCGAATGTTACGACCCCTCGTGGAATGCTTTTCTGCGCCAGAACGATCCCATTCCCAATTGCCAGTCGGGATTCACCAGCCTGTGCCACCCTTGGAGCAGTGGCGCGACCAAATGGCTGACGGAGGAAGTGCTGGGCATCCAACCCACCGCCCCGGGCTTTGCCACCGTGGATATTCTCCCGCATCTGGGCAGCGCGCTCACGCGCGTTTCCGGCGGCGTCCCCACGCCCCACGGTATCGTGGCGGCGGGTTTCGACGTTCAATCCGGCCGCTGCCAGGCCACGATTCCAACCGGCGTGATTGGGCGGGTCGGCATTCCCAAGGCCGGGCGCACGATTGCCAGCGTCAGAATCAACAACCATCTTGCCTGGGACGGAACGTATCATCCCATCGCCGGCGTTGAGAGCGCCAGCGAGACGGCCGAATATGTCCGATTCGACGGCGTGAAAGGCGGCGACTACGCGATGCGCGTCAAGTATTTGGGCCATCCCCCGCCGGCGCGGGAAGAGCCGATGGAGTATCCTCTGAGGCTGCTCAAAACGGACACGACCACCCACGGCGATTGGGGCGGGAAACACGGGCGCGATGGCTATGTGCTCTTCAGTTACGATGGCGCGGGCAAAGACCGTGTCCAACTGCCCCCCTATGCCCGGTCTGTCAGTCCCTTCCCGGCCAAACCGGGCAGCCGGGATACAACCTGGGCGCTGCAGACCGACGAGCGCCGCGCGCTCGCGCCCGACTCATCCAACACCATTCCGCGGAACGTTGGTTGCACTTACGACGTCCCGACGTTTCATCTGGACGTGGACGTGCAAACAAACACCGCCTATTGCATGGCTCTCTACTTTCTGGATTGGGACAAAAAGGGCCGTCAAACGACCGTGGAAGTGCGTGACCTGAAAACCCTCGATTTAATCGCTCCCATTGCAATGGTTTCCGACTACGCCAACGGCAAATATCTTGTTTTCCGCTGCGACCGGCCGGTGCGTCTGCGGATTGATCACGTCCGGGGCGATAACGCCGTCTTGAGCGGGCTGTTCTTCGATCCGGCACCGGCGAAATAAGCAGCCGTATCTCACCGCCCGCGGGTGCGTCAATAATAAACAATGACCCGCCCGTGGCCGCCCGGCCCGCCCGCGTCGCCCAGATCATAACCGCCGCCCCCGCCGCCGCCGGGAACCTGGCCGGAGCCGCCAACCAAACCGGTGTCTCCGGCCCCGCCGCTTCCGCCATTGCCGGCGCTGCCGCCGCGACTGCCGCCGGATGCGGAGCTCCACTGCCCCGCGCCGCCGGTGATGCTTATGGGAGCGCCGCTCGTGCCGCCAGCCCCGCCCGCGCTGCCCTGCTGGAAGGGACCGTTGGCGCCGCCGGAACCGCCACCGGCGCTGATCAGGGCGCCAAAGCTGCTCGCTCCGCCGGCGACAATCGGGCCGCCACCGGCGCCCACCACCACTGTGTAGCCGGCCCCTGGCGTCACCGTGAACACTCCCTTGCCATAGCCGCCGGCGCCGCCGCCAGCCCCGGCCTGTAAGGAACCAGTGTCAGCGGCGTTGCCGCCACCGCCGCCACCGCCCCAAACCTCGACGGCAATCCGCGTCACGCCTGCGGGAACGGTGAATTGGTTCGTTCCCGGAGAGTCAAAGACTTGCAAGTTGGAGATGGGAGACCCGCCAGGCCCGTTGGTCAGAGAATCCAGCGTGGCGTAATTGGTCAGCGCGTCCAGCGTGGCATAATTGGAGCCGGCCAAGCCGTTCAAAAACGCCGCGTTGACATTGGCCAGGCCGCTGCCATCCCCTGAAAACGACCCGGCAAAGCCGTTGGCGGGATTGTCAAGCATAACATTGTTGGAATAGACGCCGCTCAGTTGCGCCCCCGGCAGGGGGCCGGACAGATGGCTCGCCTCGTCCGCCATGATGGCGTAAGGCATCGGCAGGAGCGGCTGCATCGGCGCCAGCGGAGTGAATTCCCCGCCGCCGCTGGGCCGCACCGCGATTTGCAGCCAGAGATTGGAGCCGTTGAAAACGCCCGGCCCGAAATCCAGCGCGACCGAGAAAAGGCCGTTGCTCACGGCGGTGGCGGGATTGGTGAGCGTGTTGCCGGCCGGGCCGCCCGCGTTGAAGAGCGTGAAGGCCAGATCGTAACTGCCGCTGGCCGGAGAGCCGTTGGCGCACAGTTGGCCCTGGTAAAAGAAGGCCGTGCCCTGGCCCGACCCGGCCTCAAGACCACTGAAAAAAATCGCTCCGCAGACCAATGGAATGAGCTGCTTCATTGCTTGCTCCGGCGTGGAAAGCGCCGCTGATTTCCGAGATTGGCCATAACCCGGAACTTTGTCAATTCTTTTGTGCGGCTGGCAATAAATCGGGCGCTCTGGCGCGGGCGGAGCGCCAGGGACCGCAGCGTGGCGAGGTTTTCGGCGTCTTCGTGCAGGTCCTCGGATTTGGGGGTCTCCAGACAGCCGGGGGTGTTTTTGAAGCGCGCGTCATTGACGATGTGACGGAAGGCCGCTAGGCCGATTTTACCGCGGCCGATGTGTTCATGGCGGTCCACGCGGGAACCAAGATCGGTCTTGGAATCGTTGAGGTGAAGGGCGGCGATTTGTCCGCCTCCGATCAAGGAATCCAGACGCCGGATGGTTTTGTCCCACTCCCTGGCGGCGCGAATATCGAAGCCGGCGGCGAATAAGTGCGCGGTGTCAATACAAACAACCAGGCGCTCCGGCTTTTCGACCCGGTCATAGATGGCCGCCAGGTGTTCGAGCCGGTTTCCCAGGCAACTCCCCTGCCCCGCCGTGTTTTCCAGGGCGATGCGCACGGGCGAGTTTTTGGTCCCGCGGCAAACCTCGTCCAACCCGGCGACGATTTGTTTCAATCCGCGCTCTTCGCCCGCGCCCAGATGCGCGCCGGGATGCAGCACCAAAAACGGCAGCCCCAACGCGCCGGCAAAGGTGATTTCCTGGATGAGCGATTGCACGGATTTGGCGCGATTGGCGGAGGGGGGCGCGCCGAGGTTGATGAGGTAGCCCGCGTGGGCGAAAACCGCGCCCAGGCCAAGCCGGTTCCGCCCGGCCGCGAAGCGGGCGGCCTCGTCCGGCGCGGGCGGGCGGCCGAACCATTGCATATTGTTCTTGACGAAGATTTGGGCGCAATCCGCGGCAATCTTCTCCGCCCGCGACAAGGCCATGAGCAAGCCGCCGGCGGTCGAACAATGAGCGCCGAGAATCATACGCAAATAGTGGCAAAGCCTCAGAGCTTCTCCGGCGTTTGCAGCAGCGACGCCACCCGGGCCAGCAGACGGCCCGCCGCGCCGCCGTCCAGCACACGGTGGTCGAAGCTCAGGGTCAGGTTGGCCTCGGTGAGCGGGACGAATTGATTTTTTTTGTCGTCCCAGGAGGGAACCTTCCGGCCGGCCCCCAGGCCCAGGACCAGCGTCTGCTCGGGCAGCGGAATGGGCGTGGCCCAAGTCAAACCAAAAGTCCCGAAGTTGGTCACCGTGGCAATCGAGCCGCCGGTGGCCTCGTGCGGGAGGCGGCGTTGGCGGGCCAGCTCGATCAGTTCGTTGTAACGGCCGACCAGCGTCTGCAACGGGTGAACATCCGCGTCGCGCAGCACGGGCACCAGCACGCCTTCCTCGGCCTCGACGGCGAAGCCGAGGTCAATGGAAGGCGGATGAACGATTTTGTTGCCGATCAAGCGGCCGGCGGGGGCGCTGTTTTCGGCCAGGGCCAGGGCCAGCGAGCGCAAGGCGTAAAGGGCGGGACCGATCTTGGGCTGGCTGACTTTGCGGTGCGCCAGCATGGCCTCCAACGGACAGGACAACGCCACCGTGGCCAGCGGCCGGGTCCAACTGCGCCGCATGGCGTCGGCCACCGCCACGCGCATGCTGGAGGCGTCGGTCAATTTGTTGCGTTCCAGATGGGCGAGGAATTTTTCAAAGTCCTGGATGGTGACGCGCCCGGCGGCGCCGCTGCCGGGCAGGCCGGAGAGATCGGCGGCGTGCAGGCCCAACTCATTCATGCGGGCCTTCATGCGCGGGGACATGTAACTGGCGCCGGCGGCGTGGGCCGGCACCGGCAATCCGCGCACCATCGGTTGCACGCCGGGCCGGGCCTCGGCTTCCAGGCCGCCCGCCCCATTGGCGGGCGAAGGCGCCGGGGCGGCTTCCGGCGCGTCCAAACCCAGCCGGAGGGCTTCCTGGGGCGACAACGCGACATGACCCAGGACGGCGCCGACCGGATAGCTCTCGCCGATTTTGGCGGAGATGCTGATAATGGTTCCGCCGCACGGGGAGGCGACGTTCATGGTCGCCTTGTTGGTCTCCACTTCGATGACATCCTGGCCGGGGGCGGTGTAATCGCCGGGCTTGACGAGGAAATTGACGATGGTGGCCTCGGCGATGGACTCGCCCAATTGCGGCATGATGATGGGCAGTTGTTTCATGGTCACATTTGCAGCAAATGGCGGGCGGCGGCGCAGACGCTCTCCGCGGTGGGCCGATGCCCCAGCCAAAGTTTGGGATGGAAGGGAATGGGCGTATCCTTGGCGTTGAGCCGTTGCGGCGGCGCGTCCAGCAGCGCAAAGCCCTCGGTGGCCACGCGGGCGACGACTTCGGCCGTGACGCCGCCCCACGGGAAGGACTCGCCAACGCAGAGCAAACGGCCGGTGCGCGCGACCGAGGCCATGATCGTGTCGGTGTCCAGCGGCTTGATTGTGCGGAGGTCAACGACTTCGATTTCGGCGCCTTCGCCGGCCAGCTCCTCGGCGGCAGCCAGCGCGTCGTGGAGCATGGCGCTGTAGGCCACGATGGTCAGGTCGCGCCCGGGCCGGTGGATGCGGGCTTTGCCGACGGGCATGGCTTCGGTTGGCAGGGCGGGCGCCTTGAGATGGTAGTAAAGGCGTTTGTGCTCGCAAAAGATGACCGGGTCGTCAATGGCCACCGCCTCCAGCAACATGCTGTAAGCGTCCTCCACGGTGGCGGGTGTCATGACAATCAAGCCGGGGAAATGCGCGTAAAGGGACTCCAGGCTCTGGCTGTGAAAAGGACCCGCGCCGGAGGTGCCGCCCGACGGGAGGCGGATGGTGATCGGGCACGGCACTTGCGTGCGCCAAAACAGAGTGGCCGCCTGGTTGACGATTTGATTGAAGCCCGGCGCGGAGAAATCGGCGAATTGCATCTCAACGATGGGCCGCATCCCGCGGATGGCCGCGCCGATGGCCGCCCCGATAATCGCATCCTCGCTGATGGGCGCGTCCAGGACGCGGCCGGGAAATTGTTGGGCGAGGTTTTTGGTCGCCTTGAAGGCACCGCCGAAGGCGCCGACATCCTGGCCGTAAATGAAGACACGCTGGTCGTCGGCCAGCGCTTTGGCCTGAGCTTCGCGAATAGCTTCCAGGTACGTGATGCTCATGGCGGCGGAAGGGGGGCAGTGGTTAGTGGTTGGTGGTTAGTGGTTAGTGGTTAGTGTCATGGCTGGGTGGAAATGGGGGATTCTCGTGCCCCTCGCTCAGATGGCGCGAGGACAGGGCGCACCAATCTTCCGTGTAAGGATCGGGCGGCGGCTCCCGTTGCACGGTGGCCACGGCCTCGTCCACCTCTCGGGCGGCGTTGAGCCGCAAAGCGCGGATGGCGTTGGCGTCAGCCCAGCCTTCGCGCAGCAAACGCTCCTGGGCCACCGCCAGGCAATCGCGTCCGAGGGCGGATCGTTTGAGTTGCGGATCAATGTAATGGGCGTCGTCGTGCTCGCCGTGGCCGCACAGGCGGAGCAACCGGGCGACGACCATTTGCGGCCCGCCGCCCGCGCGGGCGTCGTCCACCGCGGCGGCCACGACGCGGAGGCAATCCTCCAAATCGGTGCCGTCGGCGTGGCGGGCGGAGAGGCCGTAACCGGCGGCCTTGTCGGCCAGGTCGCGGCAGGCGAACTGGCGCTGGTTGGGAGTGGAATAGGCGTATTGATTATTGGCCACCACCAGCACCAGGGGAAGGCGCTCGACGGCCGCCTGGTTGAGGCCCTCGTGAAAAGAGCCCGTCGAAGTGCCGCCGTCGCCGATGGAGGCCGCGCCGACCAGGCCTTTGAGCTTCTGGAACCGGTGGGCCAGCAACGCGCCGTTGACCACCGCTATCATCGCCCCCAAATGACTGATCATGGCCAGCATGCCTTCCTTCGGCCGGCCGCGATGGACGTTGCCGTCCCGTCCGCGCATCGGGCCAAGGGCGGAGCCGAGATAGGTGCGCACGGCATCCAGAACCGGCTCGCCGAAGGCCAGGCGTCCGGCGCCGTCGCGGATGAGCGGGGCGAAAATGTCGCCTGGGCGCAAAGCCAGGCCGGTGGAGACGCTCAGGGCCTCCTGTCCGCGGCCGAGAAAGACGCCGCCCTGGATTTTGCCCGCGCGGTAAAAGGCGGCCATTTTATCATCCAGCACCCGCGAGAGAAGCATCAGGCCAAAGGCCTTGAGGTAGAGCTCTGGAAAGGAAGAGGCAACGTTGTGCGATCCGCAGCGTTCCACAGTTTGCAGCATGGGATGCAATCTAAGCGGATTCATCCTTCCGGCGCAACCGTTTTCCTCACAACGCGCAAGAACCGGGATGCGCCGGTTGAAGACGGGGTGAAGAATTTTTATTTGGTTGTATTCACCGATATTCACCGATATTCACCGATATTCACCGATATTGGCTGGGACTGAATTGGGCTGAGAATTGGGCGGAATGGCCGGCGGCCGGGTCAATTCCGGGTTGATTGAACCGTCGTAGCCGTCTTCAACTCCAAGAAGGTCCCTGACCCTTTGTCTTTTTTGCTCCGGCGTCCATTTGGGTTTCTTTTTCTGCTTTTCCGGCATGGGGTGCATTTCCCGCTCAAGAACCATGCGTTGGGCATAAAGCTCGCACTTTCTGAGGGCCAGCAAGCCGATGCGCAGCTCGCGCCACATTTTGGCCTTTTCGATCCCATCCGGCATGGACTCAAGGCGCAACATGGCACTGGCCATGTTGGCGGCCAGAATGAGCGTCATCCGGTCGGTCAGGCCATTTTTGGCCACCGCTGGCAAAGCGGTGGTGCCGTCCATGATGGAATTGACGTTGTCGGCCATGCGGTCGCCGGCCTCCCAGGCGGCATAGCCGCCATTTTTCCAGTGGGAGAGGTTGTTCTCCGTAACCGGGTTTCCGTTGAATTTGGCCTTGAGGAGGGCCTGGACTTTGGGCAGGCCATTGAGCCATTCGACCAACTGGTTGCCTGGCTGGCCATCGAGCAGGCGTTGGTTGAGTTCCTGGCGGATGGCCGCGGGCAGGCGGGCAATTTTTCCGTTTCGTGTCATGGGATGGGTTGGGTTGGGTTGTCAGGCGGGAAAATGGGCGGACGTCCGCCAAGGGCCGCCATTGGGCCGGCCCCGGAGCACGCTTTCCCGCGATGGGCGCATGAGCGCTGCACGGGGGCATAATACCACACTTTTGTGGTAACGCAAGTAAAAAAGTGGATTAAGGAATTGTTTTGAACCGCGAACGACGCGAAATACGCGAACCCCGAAAGGATTCGGGGGAACAAGTCTGGATTTTCGCGTGGTTCGCGTGGTTCGCAGTTTACCCGGTTTGTGAGACGCGCTTGCAGGGAGTCCCCCCCAGCAATCATGGGCACGGGCAAAGGTGGAAAGGGTATTTCGCCCAATGATTGAAGTCGTTCCGTTTGGCAAGCCCTTTCTTGCAGCGTTTGTCAATAAAACAGGTGGCCAAAGTCTTGTTCGATCCTCTCTTTCACACCTGCTTAAAATACATCACCGCTACAACCCATTTCGGAACAGAAATGAGAAATTGGATAGCCATGTGGCCAATAATCGGCATCAGAAGATTTCCGCTGTAAAACCGCATGATTGTGTATGTGACGCCAGCAAAGAATAGGACGATGAGATGCGGTCCGATACCGAATTGAACCATGTGGGAAAGAGAAAAGCACACCGGAGCACAAAGAATAGCCACGGTAATTCCAAATCGCTTGGCAAGCATATTCGCCATGAGGCCGGAAAACAGCATCTCCTCCAAAACCGGAGAAATAAAGACAAACATGGAATAGCAGACGACTCCGGCAAGGGAGGGGCCGTAGGCTGCATGACCCCAAATGTGTTGGTACAGGGCGGTCAGCGCCTGGCCGTAATCGTTTGGGTCTGGAAGGTTCCGTAGAAAACTGAGCGAGTGACTGAGCGCGAAAAGCGATTTGGACGACTGGAACATCAGCAGCGGGATTAAGATAGTGAGGGAACAGAGCCTGCGATTTGCGGACTGCGCCCCCGGGGTCCAAAAAGCGGGTGTGTACCTCTTGATTAGAAAACAAATCGCGCCGCATGTAAAACCCGTCTGGACGGCGAAGAAACTCAATAAGTAAAGCGTGGGATGGTAAGCGACAAAATTGCCCAACTGAGGCCACAGCACAAAGCCTTGAGTGATGACGTGGGGCAGCCACTCCGGAACAAACAGAAGGAGAAGCCAGACCAAAATTCCAGGCTGGCGGGAGGAAATTTGCTGGAGCACTACTGAATGCGGAAAGTCGCGCATACTGATAACGCGCAATGTATGAAGGATCGCGTTTGGCAAGCAAGCCCTTTTTCCTCCGGTCTCAAAACCACTTTTGGTGCGGCGGTACTGGCTCGTGTCTCAACTCATTCTGAACGTAATCCGGATAAAACTGCCGCAAGTGGGCTACTGCAATGCGGGAGAAAACAAAATGTCCAAATGTCCCTCCGACCGCCATAATCAAACCCATCACCCAGCTTGGTGTAGTCCAATCAAATGCTCGGGCAAGCCATACCGTGAGCATCAATAACGCAACGGGACAAAAAATCAGACACATGAGGTAAGCACACAAACTTCTCCGGGTGGCCGGTGAATGCCAAATATATCGCCGCAGGCAGGCTTCGTGAACTCGCTTGCGCTTAGCGCGTGCGAGAGGCGCAAGCTCCGGCACGTTGCGAAGTCTCCAGTAGATGTTCATACTCGCACAATGATTGAAGGATGTCCGTTTGGCAAGCCTTTTCTGCGCCGCTTGTCAACACCAAAGGACATGTCCGTCTCCCCGTAAGGAGTCCCGGCTTCAGCCGGCAGGCCGTTGGTCCAATCGAGCGCATTGGATATTTTCGCAGCCGTCGTATTTGCGTCGGGCCCGCCGCCTGAAGGCGGGACTCCATACCTCGCCAAACACGCCGTCACCTTGCCCGGCCGCGGTGTTGGCGGATGGGGGCGATGGTCTTGTCGCGGCTGCGGGCGGCCAAGATCACCGGGCACCCCTCAAAGCCAAAGGCCCGCCGCATCTCGTGCGCCAGATACTTCCGATACGGCTCGGAAAACAAATCGGCGCGGTTGACAAAAAGCAGGAACGTCGGCGGCGCCTGGCGGATTTGCGTGGCGTAATAGAATTTCAGGCGGCGCCCGGCGGCGCTGGCCGGCTGGCGGCCTTCGATCGCCTCCTGCAAGGCGCGATTCAAAATCGCCGTGGGCACCTTCTGCCGCCATTGCGAGGCGACGTAGCGGATGGATTCCAGGAGGCGGTCCAGATGGAAGCCCGATGTGGCGGAGGTGAAGATGACGGGGGCGTAGTCCAGAAAGAAAAGGCGCTCGCGCACCCAGGCGCCAAACTCCGCCAGCGAGGTCAGCGGCCGGGGCTGGCCCTCGCGCCGCTTTTCCCGTTGGGCCTGGCGCAGTTCCTTGCGGCCGGCCGGCAGGTGCGGGGCGACCAGGTCCCACTTGTTGACAACCAAAATGCAGGCCTTGCGTTCCTGGACGATCTTGTCGGCGACTTTCTTGTCCTGCGCCGGGATGCCGGCCTGGGCGTCGAGGACAAAGACGACGATGTCGCAACGGGCGATGGAGTCCTCCGTGCGCTTGACACTGAAGAATTCAATCGAATTGTCCACCCGCCGGGCCTGCCGCACCCCGGCGGTGTCAATGAGAATGTACCTTTGCCGCGCGCCCTCCGTCTCGACTTCAAAGGGCACGTCCACCGCGTCGCGGGTGGTGCCGGGAATGGGGGTGACGATGACCCGTTCGGAGCGGGTCAGGGCGTTGATGAGGGAGGATTTGCCGACGTTGGGCCGGCCGACCACGGCCAGCTTGAGCGGCGGCTCGGCGTCGTCGCCGGAGGGCGCGCCCTGGGCGGCGGGCGGCAGGGCGGCCAGGGCGGCGGTCATGAGCGCGTCAATTCCCCGCTGGTGGATGGCGCTGACGGGGAAAATTCCGGGAAATCCCAATTCGGAAAATTCATCGGCCCCGATTTCATCCCGGTCATTGTCCGCCTTGTTGGCCGCGACCACGACTGGCTTGCCGGAGCGCCGCAGACGGGCGGCGACCTCTCTGTCCAACGGCACGAGGCCTTCGCGCACGTCCACGACCAGGATGATAACGCGGGCGGCCTCCAGGGCCAGCTCGACCTGCTCGAAGGCGGCGCGGGCGATGACATCGCGCGCCTTCTCACCCCGCAACAGGCCGATGCCGCCGGTGTCAACGAGCGTGAAGGGCCGCCCGTTCCATTCGGCCTCGGCGGTGACGCGGTCGCGGGTCACGCCCGGCTGGTCGTGAACGATGGCAATGCGGCGTCCGGCGATGCGGTTGAAGAGGGCGGACTTGCCCACATTGGGCCGTCCGACAATGGCGATGAGAGCGGGCATGTTCAGTGCATCTCAAAATTACCCGGCTTCCAAGCTGCGTTCATAACGTTGATTGATCAAGTAATCTTTGCCCAGATCGCGCAGCGGATCGGCCTTGGCATCGCAGAAGCCGTAGTGCAACCGCCGGCGCCAGCCCTCGGCATAGCGGAACCGGCCCGAAATGCGCCCGACTTCCCGCGCGATGTCCGCCATGGCCCGCGCGTGGGAATCGAGTTTTTGCGAGGAGGCCAGCCAGTTGCGCTGGCTCCGGTGGGCCTCCAAGGCGGCCCGTTTGGCCGGCAGAACGGAGGTTATATTGACAAACGCCCCGCACGCGATGCGCCGCCGCAACGGGTCCCGCAAGCTGTGCGGCAAGGCATGATAAACCGTCACCTCCCCGCCGACGGCCGGCCGGGCCGGGATGGTCTTGAAATTGGGCGCGCCCCGCACAAAGGCGGCCGAGACCGCCAGGCGGCAGGCATTGGTGTGGTCTTCCATGTAATCGGCCGGCGAATGAGTCAACAATATCGTCGGGCGGACCTCGCGCACGATGGCCGCCACCCGCCGCAGGGCTGGCAGTTCGTAAAGGATTTCCGCGTCATCCACCAGCGGCCGATGGAACCGCGCCCCAAGGATGGCGGCGGCTTCCCTGGCTTCGCGCAGGCGGATGCGTTTGATGGTTTTGGCATCGTGCTCCGCCGTGCCGCAACTGCCGGAGGCCAGATTGAGGCAATGAATCTGGTAGCCGGCCTGCTGGAGCAGCAAGAGCGTTCCGGCCATCATGAACTCGATATCGTCGGGATGGGCCGCGATGGCCAAGGCGATTTTGCTCATTTGTCCGGCGACCTTACCAACGAATCCGCCAGGAGACAACCCAATCAAACAAAGAGAATTCCCGCTGTGACCATGACGCGACAATCAGAGTTGAAATGGTTAGGGGCAAATTGTAATGTATTTTCATGCGACCTGAAGACATCCGGGAATTGCGCGATGCACAGCCTTTTGTGCCCTTCCGAATCTGCTTGAGGGATGGCAAGAGTTACGATGTGCCGCACCGCGACTTTTTGATGATAGCGCGAACCGTCATTGACGTTGGCGTTTCGCGCCATACTGATAAAGGCATTTACGACGAAATCGTGAGGATTTCGCCGCTCCATATCGTCCGGATCGAGAACCTGCAAGCCGCCTGAGCCGCGAATGATCGTCGTTTTAAAACCGGGCATTTCCAAGAAAGAGGAAGCCGCCGTCCTCAAGGAAATCCGAATCCTCGGCTACCGCCCGCACGTCATGCGCGGCATCGAGCGGGTGGTCATCGGCGCCATCGGGGACGAACGCACGCACCAATCGCTGGAAACGCTGGCCTCCTGGCCGCAGGTCGAACGGGTCATGCCGGTGCAAAAGCGCTTCAAACTGGTCAGCCGCGAGGCGCAAAAGAAGGATTCCGTCGTTTCCGTGCGCAACAATCCCATCGGCGGGAAAAAGTTTCAGGTCATGGCGGGGCCGTGTTCGGTGGAGGACGAGAAGCAACTGCTGGCCACCGCCCACGCCGTGCGCAAGGCTGGCGCGACCTTTTTGCGCGGCGGGGCCTTCAAACCGCGCACCTCCCCGTATGAGTTTCAGGGCCTGGGCGAGAAGGGACTCAAGCTGCTGGACAAGGCGCGGCGCGAGACGGGCCTGGCCATCATCACCGAGTTGCTCTCCGAACAACACGCCGGGCTGGTCGCACAATACACCGACATCATCCAGATCGGGGCGCGCAACGCGCAGAATTTCCAATTGCTCATCGCCGCCGCCAAGACGGGCAAACCGATCCTCCTGAAGCGCGGCCTTTCCATGAGGATCGAAGAATGGCTGCTGGCCGGCGAATATGTCCTCTCCAACAACAATCCCAATCTCATCTTCTGCGAGCGGGGCATCCGCACCTTCGAGACCTACACGCGCAACACGCTGGACCTTTCGGCCATTCCCATCGTCAAGAACGAATCCCACTGCCCCATCATCATTGATCCCAGCCAGGGGGCGGGCCGGGCCGATTTGGTGATATGCCTCTGCCGCGGCGCCGCGGCCATGGGCGCCGACGGACTGCTGATCGAAGTGCATCCCAACCCCGCCGAGGCCTGGAGCGACGGCGCGCAGCAATTGACCTTTGAGTGCTTCGCCCGGTTGATGGAGGAGTTGCAACCGTTCATCGCGGCGGCGGGACGGGAATAGGTTCCAAGCACGGACGCCAATCCAAAACCTTCAATTGGACGGAACGGCGTCCGTTGAAATCGTTGATCGTGGGCGTGAAGGCGAGATCAAAGCGGGCCTCCGGCAGGGGCGCGTTGCCGCAATTCCACCAGACGGCTTCCACGACCGGCCCGCCGCCGGTGAGACGGAATTTGACGTGCCGGCCCGCCTGGCCCATGCGCTGGGGCGAACGGGCGTGGCTCACACCGCGCAAGGCCAGGCGCACGATTGGATTGCCCTGCCCGACGGGCTCCAGCCGCGCCAATTCCCCTACCCTTTCCAAAGTCAGGTCCGACAACGCCACTTCGGCGTCCAGTTTCAACGAAGGCCGGAGTTGCTCCGCGCTCAGGGTGGCGCGCGCCATTTCATTGAGGCGCTGCCGCAACCGGTCCACGTTGCCGGCCTCCATGCTCAGGCCCGCCGCCAAGGCGTGGCCGCCGTGGCGCATGAGCAAGTCCGCGCAGCCGCGCAGCGCCGCCGCCAGATCGAAGCCTTCGATGCTGCGCCCCGAGCCGCGCCAGATCGCCCCGTCGCCGCCCAGCACAATCGTCGGCCGGTAAAACTCCTGCAACACCCGCGAGGCCACAATGCCCACCACGCCGATGTGCCACTCCGCCCGTCCTTCGACGATGACGAAGTCCTTGGCCGCGTCGAAGCGTGGGCGAAGCAGGGCGGTGATCTCCTCGCAGATGGCGCACTCGATCTCCTGCCGGCGGCGGTTGCGTTCGTCCAGGCGGCGGGCGAGCGAGGCGGCTTCGTCGGCGTCTGATGTCAACAATAAGCGCAAGGCGTCCTGGGCGTCCTCCAGCCGTCCGGCCGCGTTGAGGCGGGGGGCCAGTTGAAAGGCCGCCTCGTAACTGCCGATGACCGGCGGAACGCCCGCCACCTTTTTGAGCGCCACCAGGCCCGGTCGCGGCGTCGCGTTCAACCGCTCCAGGCCGGCGCTGGCCAGAATCCGGTTTTCGCCCGTCAAGGGCACCAAGTCGGCGATGCAGCCCAAGGCCGCCAGGTCCAATTGGGCCCGCACATCCACCGCGCCGGCCTCTGGCGCGCCCGCTTGGCGCAGGCGCTTGAGCAGGGCGTGAAGGAGCTTGAAGGCCAGGCCGGCGGAGCAGAGTTCGCGGAAGGCGGGGCCTGATTGCGGATTGACCAGCGCGACCGCCGCCGGCGCCGGCTCGGAGAGCTGGTGGTGGTCCAGCACCACCACGCCAATTCCCTTCTCGCGCAGCCGCGCGATCACCTCGACAGCCGTGGAACCGCAATCCACCGCCAGCAAAAGTTTGGCGGGAAACCTTTGCAGGCACCGCTCCACGCCCTCGCCGCTCAATCCGTATCCCTCCTCCAGCCGATGCGGCAGATAGGATTCGACCCGCCAGCCCAGCGCCCGCAGCGTCTCGGTCAGCATGGCCGTGGAGGTGACGCCGTCCACGTCGTAATCGCCGAAGATGACGACTAACTCGCCGTGCGCGCGGGCGGCCAGGAGGCAGTCCACGGCGGCGGCCATGTTGGGAATGAGAAACGGGTCCGCCAGGTCTCGCAAGCGCGGCCGCAGAAAGCGCGAAACGACGTCCGGCTCCTCCAGGCCGCGATTGAGCAGGCATTGGGCCAGCAAGGGCGAGATGGCCAGCGCGCCGGCCAGGCTTTGGCAAAGTTCGCGCCGTTGCGCCGCGATTGTCCAAGTGAATTTCATTAAGCGGACCGGAGTGTGAGCCGCCACCGCCGGCCGCGCAAGCCATCGGTAAGTAATTCCTAATCCTAATCTTAATCTTAATCCTAATCCTATTCTTAGTTTTGACTTCCGCTTGGACGAAGGAGATTAGGATTAGGATTAAGATTAAGATTAGGATTAAGATTAGGATTAGGATTAAGATTAGGAGTGCTCAGCGGCGGCGGGCGGCGAGGAGGGAGGCTGTCATCGCCACGGCCACGATGGCCAGCACCACGGCCAGGGACAGGCTCGCCGGGGCGGAATACCAGGGCGCGGCCAGCATCTTCAGGCCGATGAGCACCAAGACGACCGCCAGGCCGGCGCGCAAATAGCGGAAATACTCCATCGCACCCGACAGGACAAAATACAACGACCGCAAACCCAATATTGCAAAAATGTTTGAGGTGAAAACGATGAAGGCCTTTTGCGTGACCGCCAGGACCGCCGGAATGGAGTCCAGGGCAAAAATCAAATCCGCCGTCTCCACTGCCAGCAGCACCAGCGCCAGGGGGGTGAGCATCCGCCGCCCCCCGGCCACCGTCACAAACCGCGCGCCATCGAAGCCGGCGGAGACCGGCAGGAGTCTTCGCGCCAGGCGGATGACGGGGTTGTCTTGCGGACGCGCGAAAGGCTGCTTGCGGATGCCCCAGCGCACACCGGCGATGACCAGGAACGCCCCCAGCAGGTACAATAACCAGTGAAAGGATGCCAACAAGGCCGCGCCCACGCCGATCATCAAGCCGCGCATGAGCAGCGCGCCGGCGACGCCCCAGAACAACACGCCGTGGCGCAGCTCCGGGGCGACGCCAAAGGAACCAAAGATCACGGCCATGGCAAAGACATTGTCCAGTGAGAGGGAAAACTCGATCAGGTAGCCGGTGAGAAACTGCAGGGATTCCTCCGGGCTCCGCCACCGCGCCAGCGCGCCGGCGAAAAGCAAGGCCAGCGAAAACCAAACCGCGCTCCACCGCAGCGCCTGCCGCATCCTCACCGGGCGCGACCCGCGCTGAAAGACGCCCAGGTCCAGCGCGACGAGGAGGATGACGCCCAGAATAAACCCCGCCCAATGCCAGGCACGGATGGGGATGGGGGCCGCCATGGCGGGCGCTCAGGCGGGCGCCCTGGCGCCGGAGGCCTCCTCCATGACCACTTGCGAGGCGCTCTTGGGCCGCTCGCCCTTGTGCCACCACAAGACCAGGGCGCTGGCGATGTAGATGCTCGAATAGGTCCCGGTGATGATGCCGACCAGGAAGGTGAAAGCAAAGTCCTCGATCACCCCCCCGCCGAAAATGAACAGCGAGAGGGTGGACAGAAAGACCGTGCCGCTGGTGATGAGCGTGCGGCTGAGCGTCTGGTTCAGAGCGATGTTCATCACTTCCTTGAACGTCCCGCGGATCCCCAGCTTGAGGTCCTCCCGGATGCGGTCGAAGATGACGATGGTGTCATTCATGGAGAAGCCGATGATGGTCAGGATGGCCGCCACAATGGGGGCGCTGAACTGGCGGTGTGTCAAGCAGAAAATGCCAATGGTCATGAGCACGTCGTGGATGACCGCCACCACCGCGCCGACGGAAAAGGAAAACTCGTAGCGCAACGCCACGTAAAAGAGAATGCAGAACAGGGAGAGAAAGGAGGCGACGATGGCCGATTTCTGGATTTCCACCCCGACGGTCGCCCCGACGTGATCGTGCCCCCTGACGTGAAAATCCGCCGAAGGGAAGGCGCTTGTCAGCGTCTCCGCTATCTGGCTGCCCTTGCCTTCAGGCGCGACCACTTGCAGCAGGTCCATATTGGCCCCGCTCTGGTATTGGATCTGGACTTCGCCGACCTTGGCCATGGTCAGCGCGTCGCGGATTTTGTTCACCCCAATTTTCTCCTTGTAAGAGAGAGTCACCGCGTCGCCGCCGACAAAGTCAATCCCCAGCGCCTTTTCCCCGCGGACGAAAATTCCCCAGCACATTCCCACCAGGATGATGGTCCAGGAGGTAATGAAGGCCGGCTTGGCCCATTTCATAAAGTCCCAATGCTTGTTGGTGATGAGGTGCAACATGCCGACGCGATTGAGCCAGCCGCGGCCCAGCAGATAATCGAAGATCAGCCGGGTCATGACCAGGCTGGTGAACAAGCTCAAGGCCACGCCGATGGTCAGAGTGACGCCGAATCCCTTGACCGGGCCGGTGCCGAAATAAATCAGGACGATGGCCGAGATGAGAGTGGTGGTGTGAGAGTCAAAGATGACTGTGAAGGCCCGGCTGTAGGCGGCGGCGACCGAGCCGCGCATGGATTTGCCCTGGCCCATTTCCTCGCGCAACCGTTCGTAGATCAGCACGTTGGCATCCACCGCCATGCCCACCGTCAGGACGATACCGGCGATGCCCGGCAGGGTGAGGGTCGTGCCGATGGAGCACATGACGCCCATGAGGATGACCAGGTTCAAAATCATGGCCAGGTCGGCGATCATGCCGCAACGATGATAATAAAGGGCCATGAATACGGCCACAAACAGGGTGCCGAAAATGGCCGCCCGCACCCCGCTGGAGATGGAGTCCTTGCCCAGGGTCGGGTCCACCTCCCGCATTTCATCAATATGCACCGGCGTCTCCAGCGGGTTTTCCAGAACATTGGCGATGGTGATGGCCTCGGCAATGTCCATGTTCCCGCCCGAAATCTGGCCGTTGGCCGAAATGCGCGACCTAATGACTGGCGCGCTGTAAAGCTTGCCGTCCAGCACAATGGCCAGCCGGTCGCCAATGTGGTTTTCGGTGACATTGGCGAATTTCTCCGCGCCAACGCTGTCGAATTGGAAATCAATGACCGGCTCGTTGGACATCGGGTCGCGATCCACCGCCGCGCGCTTGATGTATTTACCGGTCAGCCCGTTGGCCAGTTTCTTCTGCACCAGGCAAGTCTCCAGACCCGGGGTGCCGTCGGGGTTTTTAATCTTCATCTTGAGCGCCTCGTAGCCCGGCGGAATCATGTTCTCCTTGAGCAGTTCGTCGCTTTGGGGATGGACCATGCGGAACTCCAGATAGGCGGCTTTTTGGATGTTTTGCCTGGCTTCATCCTGGTTGGCCTGGGACAAGCCCGGCAACTGGATCAAAATGTGGTCCTCGCCCTGCGGCTGGAGGACCGGCTCGGCCACGCCCAGGCGGTCCACCCGGCGGCGCAAGACCTCCACCGCCTCGGAGACCAGACGGTGCCGCTCGTCCGCCACCAGGGCCGCCGGCTTGTTGGCATTGGTGTCCGCCGCCTGCACGTGACTGGTGTCAAGGCTGACCAGGAACTCTGTGCCGCCCTGCAAATCCAGGCCCAGCTTGATTTTGCCCGCCGCCTTGCGCTGCAACAGATTGAGGATGGCGTACGTGGGATGCTCCTCGTTATGCATGTCCGCGTAGGGGAAATAGGCCCGGATGTCATTGGTGCCGATGGCCGTCATCAGGTCGGCGAATTGGCGGTGGGGGGCGGGGTTTTCCTTTTCCAGCGCGCGGGCCTGCTCGACGATTTTCCTGAAGGTGGCGTCCACTTTTGTCGGTTCCGCCTCATTATTAAAGACCGTGATCAGGTTCTCGCTGGTCGCGGGGTACATCTCCCAGAGCGACCAGGCGACCAAAAAGACAATCAAGGCCCACCAGAATTTAGGTTTTTTCATGCTCGCTTAACTTTTCGATTCGCCCGCTTCACCGCTCCGTTCAACGACCTCCAGGACGGAGGACTTCAAAATCTCCAATTTCGTGTCCGCCGAGCGGATGGTCAGGGTCTTGTCCTTGATCGTCAGGACCACCCCCAGGATGCCGCTGTTGGTCACCACCTTGTCGCCCGGTTTGAGGCTCTTGAGGGTGGCCGCCAGTTCCTTGGCTTTCTTGCGTTGCGGCGCGATCATCAGAAACCACATGATCAGGAAAAGAACCCCGATCATCATAAAAAACTTGATCTGCTCCCCCGCCGGGTTCGACCCCATGCGCGGCGCCGCCGTGTCGGTCCCGGCGCGGTCTTGCCCCATGAGCGTCTGCTGCGCGAATAGAAGACTCAGGCCAATAAATCTCATCATAATGCAAATTGAGCCGCTAAATCTATGGATTTGCTCCCGCATTGCAAGCACAAGGTTGCGCCCCCCGCCCCCCAAGCGCAAGGCCGAACGTGGTCACTTTGCGCTTCTGCGTTGAACGCCGACACGGGCGACTTGGCCGGCCTCCAGGAGGTTCCAATCGTGGTTGGTCCAAACGACGAACAAATCCTCTTCATCCGCCGGGACGGACATGTTTTCCGGGTGGTCCACCGGCAACACCTCGCCAGTGGTCAGATGAATTTGGAAGGGCCGGAAGGGAGTCCGGTCCCTCATTCTTTTTACATCAGCGATTTTCATCAGTTTGCCTTGGGGAAAATCTAAGGTCCAAACCGCGAAATTCAAGGTTCTTTTCTTTCGGCGCGTATCTTGGCTGCAGGACTGTTCATCCGGGGTGATCGGCGCAGCCCGTTTTGCAGCCACAGCCGCCAGACCATGGCCAGGGCCTCCCAGACGATTTTGCGGGACATCTTCGAGCAGCCGTGAAAGCGCTCGGTGAAGATGATCGGTATCTCCACCACTTTCATCCCCTGCCGCCAGATTTTGTGCGTCATCTCGATCTGGAAGCTGTAGCCGTTGGACCGCACTCCATCCAGGTCGATGGAGGCCAGCGCGCGGCGGCGAAAACACTTGAAGCCGCCGGTCGGGTCGGTGAACGGCATGCCGGTGATCCAACGGACGTAGCGGGCGGCGCTGGTGCTCAAGAGCAGGCGCTTCATCGGCCAGTTGATGACGCGGATGCCGTTGCAATAGCGGGAACCCAAAACCAGATCGGCCTCCTGCGCCGCCTCGATGAACCGCGGGATGTCGTCCGGGTTATGGGAGAAATCGCCGTCCATCTCCATGATGAATTCGTAATCATTGCGCAAGGCCCAGGCGAAGCCGGCGCAATAGGCCCGGCCCAAGCCGTTCTTTTCGGAGCGATGCAAGACTTTGATGAACGGGGTTTTGGCCGCCAGTTCGTCCGCCAGTTGCCCCGTGCCGTCGGGAGAATTATCATCCACCACCAACAGGTCCACCGCCAGCGGCAGATGGGCCAGCCGCCCGGCCATGACGGGCAGGTTCTCCCGCTCGTTATACGTCGGCATGATGACCAGTGTTTTGCTCATTCTTCAATAAAAACCGCCCGCCCCCGGAATTCCTGCGCGTTGGCCGGCGCCATGAAATCTTCCCCTGTCAAAGGAGAGCCAATTCCCCCGCAAAACTCAAGGCCCAATTCCTGTGTGTTACAGTTGCTGCCGATCTATCGATGAGCGATGTCGCTCAGGACTTTTCAATTAAAAAAAGAAACTCTTTGTTCGGCCTCTCCGCTTCGGCGACCCATTGGTTGGTCCAACGCATCCCGGCCATCACGTTCTTGCGGTAATCCATTTCCAAAATCTCAACCACCCGGCCCGCTCCGGCCATCACCTCGTTCAATTCCTCCGCTGTCGCCCGGCCGCCGGAGCTGTAGGACAAAAGGATGTGTCTTGCGCGGACCTGGCGCAGCATTCGCTCCATCGCCTCCACGGCCATGAAGCGGCCGGACTGGCTCCGGCGAAATTCTTCAAACGCCGAGCCGGCCACCGTGTCCGACGTGTCCGCCCGCCGCCTGGCTTTGCCAAAAAGCGCGGGCTTGTCGTTGAGGCATATCGTCGTCCAAAGATGGTAGTAAGCGGCGTAGCGCACCCGCGAGGGCGGCATTTTTTCGTTGTTCGAGCCATAAGGCGGGTCGAAGTAGGCCAGGTCCGCCTCCACAGCCGGCAACAAATCGAAAATGCCGCCCCGATGCACGGCGTGCGATTGCCCGCGCGGCAGGAGTCGCGGCACTCGCAACCGGAGTTTGTGATAGGAGCGGGGCGACCACTGGTTGAGGTAGGACGCGAAATGCCCGAGTGTGCTTTCCACTTCATCCAGCGCCAGAATCAAGCTGGACAGCAAAACAGCCCGTTCGACGTCAGAGAGTGCGAGCCGGTCAATCTCCTCGCGCATCGCATCCAGGCGGCGGGTGTTGTGTTTCTGCCACGGCTTCTTGAGACCATCTTCGCCGGCGGAGCAGCCGCCGTTGGGTTCGCCGCCGTAGTGTTCGGTAAACCAGCCGTCTCGTCCGGGCAGGGCGTTGAGATGGTCAATCAACGGCTGGTAATGCGCCGGCGGATGCTCGTTGAGCAGGTAGCATTTCCCAAAAACCTCGGACCAGGCCGAGAGGTCATTGGCGATGACCCGGTGGCCGGTTTGGGCCAGCGCCTGGGAAACCCGCGTCGTGCCCGAAAAACCGTCCAGCACGGTCTGCGGCCTCACCTTCTGGACGAGGTGCAGGATGTGGGGGAGCAGCTTGAGCTTGGAGCCGGCGTATTTGATCCCCTCCGTCCGTGGCGCATCCGCCACTAGGTCAGCGAACAAGTTCAGGGCTTGCGCGCTCATGTCAGCGCGCGAGAATGAATTCCCGCTGGGATCTTACACTCGCCAAGCGTTTCTCTATCAGCGGAATGTACTGTTCTTCGATTTCAATCCCAACGTAGTCGAAACCTAACTCCTTCGCAGCGAGAAGCGTTGTGCCAGACCCTGCGAAAGGATCAAGAACCACGTGGCCGAATCCAGGCGGCACAAAGAGCGAAATCAACTTCTTGACGAGCGCGAGCGGTTTGATCGTGCAATGTTCGTCAACCGTCTCGCCGTTGTCCCGGGTGAATCCTTCAAGAATATTCGACTGAAAACTCCCATCCTCGTTCACGGTGCGGAAGCCACCCAGACCAAACCGTTTAATCGTTTCAATGTAGTTCGTTACAAGCGGCTTCTGCACGAGGCAAATAGCCTCCCATTCTCCCCGAAAGCAAGTATGCCATCCCTCCCATTGCTCGGCGTCAGGGTCACCGTCCTTCTCGAGCTTCTTTCGGATGTTCAAGCCTTTCGGGATGCCGGAATGTCGCCGGTAAACCAGGCAGTCGCGTGCGTAAAATCCCGCTTCCTCCAAGGCCACTTGCACATGGGCGACGGTGCGCGTGCTGCTGAAAACAGCCACCACTGCTCCCGGTTTACAAACGCGCAGAAGCCCCTGACTCCACTCGACGCACCACCGCCGGTATTCCTGAATATTGTCCCGATTCCTTTGATACCACCGTTCGTTGCGCACTCCGCCAGCCAATCCGCTTCCATACGGAATGTTCTTAACCAGCGTTGAACTGTTTTCAATCCGGTCCAGCCGTCGCCTGATTTCAGAATGATCCCATTTACGCCCGATGAATTCGTAGTTGTAAGGCGGATCGGTAATGCAGGCCGCGATTGATTCAGGCGGCAGTCCTTCCAAGATGCGACGACAGTCACCGCATAAAATTACGTTCGCTTTGAATCGGATGTTTTCGGAATTCATTTTCGGCGCGTGATGAAAAACTCACCGCTGGATTCACAAACTCTGAGCCACTCTGCCAAATCGAAGTCGGCTTCCTTGCGAATATATTCAAAGGTATTCTTCCCGGCAAAAACGGTCCATCCCCCTGTCACACAAGCCGTGATCGCTGCGGGGAGATTATCTTCTCTGAGCAACAAAACCACCGGCCGATAGCCTCGCTCGGACAAGAGCTTTCCATACGCCTTGAATTTCTTGAGTGTGCCCGAATCGCCAGACCCGACACGATACTTGGTATCTACAGCATCTTTCCCGACTCGAAAGTCACAGGGTTCATCATCTTCAATTTGTATCGGGCCTTGATAGTCAGCGCGCTGATTCGAAAACAATTTAGAAACCAGCAATTGCCAACACATGCCAAGTTCTCGTCCCCAATACTGCCTGTTTTCCCGCTTCACGCCAGGCGTGATTCCAAAGACCGCCATCAGCGGATCAAGATCGTCGTTTTCTTCCGGATAGGTCTTCCCTGTGAATGCCTGCCGGTAATCCGAAAGAACTTTTTTGAGAATCTTGTCAACGACGTTGTTGGCCATAACATAATAATGGATCGCTCGGGGCATCGGCCCATGCCCTCTGGTAGATTCCGCCGCCCTTCTCGATAAACTCACAGGATTTTTCCGTAACCTTTCCGTTATTCCCGGCGATCAACGGAAGACCAAGGCGGTGGTACTCCTTGCCCACGTTGCCCGCGGCACAACGCAATGCGCTACCGGAGAGCGCCATCAAGTCGTCCTGAGGATGAATCCTGTGTCCAGTTCTCATATCAGGAGAATACGCTGTGCTTCGCCCGGCACGCAAGCAGAACGAATATCAATGTCCGCTACGGAATATAATTCCTCCTTGCGGCGGCGGCGGGACGGATTAACCTTGTTCTTGTGTCCTGGTGGACTGACCGACATTTCTTTTTGCTGGCCGTGACCGTTTACGGCGTGAGCGCCCTCTATTCCTTGTTCCTCTGGCGCAAGGGCTTCCGCAAGCATGACCATGTCAATTATGCCCTCCTGCTGGCCGGTATCGCCCTCCAAACCAGCGCCATGCTCATGCGCGGGCTGACTCTCAAGCAATGCCCCGTGCATAACCTCTACGAAGCCATGACTTTCGTCGTTTGGACCATTGTGGCCGTCTATCTGGTCCTCGGACTCTGGCCCCGTCTGCGATACATCGGGGCCTTCGCCGCGCCGGTCATTTTCTGCATCGGCGTTTTCGCCCTCATGCCGGGTCTGGACCCGCCCCGCACAGGCCCGCCTCCCTTGGCCGCCAACGCCTGGGTCAGCTTGCACGCGGCGCTGACGCTCCTCTCCTACGGCGCCTTCGGCTTAAGCTCGGTCGCCGCGGTCATGTACCTGACGCAGGAGCACGATTTGAAGTTCCACAAGCTGCGGGCCGTCTTCGCGCTCATGCCGCCCATTGACCGGCTGGAAAAGATCACCAGCGGCTTGTTGTGGGCGGGCCTCCTGCTGCTGACGGCTGGCCTGGGCCTCATCCCCTTCCTGCCCAAGGGCCGGATCGAATATCACGCCGCCGATCCCAAGGTCGTCTGGTCGGCCCTGGTCTGGTGGTTCTATCTGGCGCTGCTGGTCTGGCACGGTCGCTTCGCCCAGGGCGGCCGGCGATTCGCCTGGGGGGCGGTCGCCGGATTCACCTTTGTAGTATTGACATTCTGGGGCGTCAACCTCCTCTCCCCCTCCCACCAGTTTTGACATGTCCCTGGTTCTCATCGGCCTGAGCCATCATTGCTCCCCCGTCCAAACACGGGAACGCTTCGCCTTCGCCGAGTCCGCCATTCCCGCCGCCCTCCAGGCCCTGCGCTCGGCAGGCCCGGCGCGGGAGGCGGTTATTCTTTCCACCTGCAACCGCGTCGAAATCTACGCCGCCAGCGATTTGCCGGAAGCCGGCGCCGTCGCCGCCTTGCGGAAGTTCTTGTTGGACTACCACCGATGCCAGGCGCCAGCCGACGGAGAGATTTACGCCCGCGCCGGCCGCCAGGGCCTGGAGCACCTCTTCAAGGTCGCCTGCGGGCTGGACTCGATGGTGCTGGGGGAAACGGAGATTCTGGGCCAGTTGAAGAGGGCCTACGAAACGGCCCTGCGCCACAACCACACCGGCGCCGTCCTGAACAAGGCCTTTCAGAAGGCCTTCAACGTCGCCAAGCACATCCGCACCCAGACCAACATCCAGCGCGGCAGCGTCTCGGTCGGCTCGGTGGCCGTCGAACTGGCGGAGAAGCTGTTCAGTTCCCTGGCCGATCATCCGGTCATGATCGTCGGCGCGGGCGACACCGGCGAAAAGACCGCCCGCGCCCTCTTCAGCCGCGGCGCCCGCGGCATCATCGTCGCCAACCGTTCGCACGCCCGCGCGGTGGAACTGGCGCGCGAACTGCAAGGGCGCGCCGTCCGCTTCGAGGACTGGGCGGAGGAGTTCTCCCGCATTGACATTCTCATCAGCAGCACCGCCGCGCCCCATTGCATCCTGGACTGCGCCCGCCTGCAGCCCTTGATGAAGGCGCGCAAGAACCGGGCGCTTCTTTTGATTGACATCGCCGTGCCGCGCGACATTGATCCCTCCGTCAGTTTCCTGGAGAACGTCTATCTCTACAACATTGACGATCTCCAGGCCATCGCCGACGATTCTCTCCGGCAGCGCCGCGATGAAATTGCCCGCTGCGAGGCCATCATCGCCCAAAAGGCCGGGGCCATGATGCCGCCGGAACCCCCCGCCAACAACCCGCTGGGCGGCCTGAACAAGGCCGGCGCATGAGAGAAAAACCAATTGTCATCGCCACCCGCGGCAGCGCGCTGGCCCTGGCCCAGACCAATCTGGTCCTGGCCCTGTGCCGCGAGCGCATTCCCGCCGTGCCCTTTTCTGTCAAGATCATCAAAACCAGCGGCGACAAATTGCAGGCCGCCTCCCTCGCGCGCCCGCCAGCCGCCCTGCCCAAGGGCCTGTTTACCAAGGAACTGGAAGCCGCCCTGCTCAAAGGCCGCGCCGACCTGGCCGTCCACAGCCTCAAGGACCTGCCCACCGACTTGCCGGAGGGATTGATCCTCGGCGCGGTGGCCGGCCGGCGGGCCGATGCGCGCGATGTTCTTATTTACAAGGAACCGCTCCCCCCGCGCCTCAAACTGGCCGCCCTGCCCCACGGCTTGACGGTGGCCACCAGCAGCACCCGGCGCAAGGCCCAATTGCTGGCCCTCCGGCCCGATTTCAAAGTCATTGACATCCGCGGCAACGTCGCCACCCGCCTGCGCAAATTGGTCCAACTGCCGGGGACCGACGCCACCATCCTGGCCGCCGCCGGCCTGGCGCGGCTGGAGTTCCGCATCACCGACGAAGGCCGCCTGACGGGCCGCGAAGTGCCGCAAGGGCTTCTTGCCGTCATCTTGGAAACCGAGGAGATGCTGCCGTGCGTCGGCCAGGCGGCCATCGGCCTGGAGATTCGCGCCCACGACGCCCGCCTGGCCGCCGTCTGCCGCGAGTTGAACGACGAAGCCACCTTCCAATGCGTCACCGCCGAGCGGGCTTTTCTGCGCGCCATGGGCGGCGGCTGTCAGACACCCGTCGGCGCTTGCGCCACCCTGGAAGGCACCGAACTGCATCTGCGGGCCGTCTCCTTTTTGCGCGATAAAGTCCGCCGGGCCGAGGCCCGGGCCGCCGCCAGCGACGCCCCTGCCCTGGGCGCGCGCGTGGCCGAGCAACTCAAATAGTCCTTGCGGTGGAAAAATCCGGCGGAATTGTAATGGCTGTTTTTCCCTTTTGCGCTATGATTGGAGACGCATGAAAAAGTTTGCCATAGGTTGCGGTGTGCTGGCGGTGCTGGGGTTGATCGTGCTGGTCGTCTTCCTTTTCGCCGGCGGCAGTTACAACCGCCTGGTCCGCCTCTCCCAACAAACCGATGCCGCCTGGGCCAACGTGCAGACCGATTACCAGCGCCGGATGGACCTGATCCCAAACCTCGTCGCCACGGTCTCCGGCGTGGCGGATTTTGAGAAATCCACGCTGACGCAGATCACCGAGGCGCGCGCGTCGGTCGGAAAAATCGCCTTTAATTCCAAAACGGCGCCGCAAGACCCGGCCCAATTGGCCGCGTTCGATCAGGCCCAGTCGCAACTTTCCTCGGCCCTCTCCCGCCTGCTGGTGGTCGTGGAGCGTTATCCCGAGCTCAAGTCCACCGCCAACTTCCTGACCTTGCAGGCCCAATTGGAAGGGACCGAAAACCGCATCGCCGTCTCGCGCCGCGATTTCAATGACGCGGTGCAAAAGTTCGACACGGCCATCAAGTCGTTCCCGACGCTCTTCTACGCGGGCGCGCTCGGCTTCCGCGAGAAACCGTACTTCGCCGCCGCCCCCGGCGCGGAAACGGCGCCCAAGGTCCAGTTCGATTTCAACAAGGCCGCGCCCGCCCCCGCCCCGGCCAAACCGTGACCGCCATGAAAACGTTGGCGTTCTTCTGCTGCTGGCTCTGGTCGCTGGCGGGGCTGTGCGGCGAGGTCATCCCCCCTGCCCCGCCGCGATACTTCAACGATTACGCCCAGGTTGTGCCCGCCGCGACGGTCGCGCAATTGAACGCCAAGCTGGAGGATTTCGAGCGCTCCAGCGGCAATCAAATCGTGGTGGCCATCTATCCCAAGATGCAGTCCGATTCGGCCATTGACGATTACGCCGTGCGCGTTGCCCGGGCCTGGAAGGTTGGGCAAGAATCGAAGAACAACGGCGCGGTGCTCTTCGTCTTCATTCAAGACCGGCAGATGTTTCTGGCCACCGGCTACGGTCTGGAGGGAGTGTTGCCCGACGCGATCTGCAAGCAGATCACCGAGTTCGAAATCAAGCCGCATTTCAAAACGGGAGACTACGCCGGCGGTTTGACGGCGGGCGTTGATGCCATCCTGGCCGCCACGCGGCACGAATACAAGGGCACCGGCACAACGGTCTCTGAGCGCCACGCGCGCCGCGCCCGCGGTTTGCAGAGGGATTCTGTCACCCTAATTATGTCAATACTAGGTATTGGCTGCCTCCTGCTCGCGGCTTTTGCCCGCTCTTCCCGCCGCCACGGCTGGCTCTATTCCAGCGGCGGTTGGGGCGGCTGTTCCGGCGGCGGCTTTTCCTCCGGCGGCGGCGGATTCTCCTCCGGCGGCGGCTTTTCCGGCGGCGGTTTTATGGGCGGGGGCGGCAGTTTCGGCGGTGGAGGCGCCGGCTCAAGTTGGTGATATGAAAGCGCGCCATTTTCTCAGTCAACTGCAACATGACGCCATCGTCCGGGCCATCGGCGAGGCCGAAAGCGTTACCAGCGGGGAAATCCGCCTCTTCGTCAGCCGCAAGGAACCGGAGGACGCGGTCGCGGCGGCACAGAAGATTTTTGAGCATCTCCGCCTGCATCATACCAGGGAGCGAAACGGCGTCCTGCTCTTTGTCGCGCCGCGCGCGCGGACCTTCGCCATTATTGGTGACAAGACGGTGCATGAACGATGCGGCGACGAATTCTGGAAGGAGGTCGCGCACGAAATCTCCACCCACTTCCGCCGGGGCGGTTTCACCGACGGCATCCTGCACGGCATCCGCCGCGCCGGCCGACTGCTGGCCCAACATTTCCCGCGCCATCCCGGCGACAAGAACCAACTGCCCGACGACATCGCGCACGATTGAAACGCGCACGGGGAGATGACTCAAGGCAGGCCGGTGAAAAAGCGATGCCAGCGCGGCTCGAAGTAATGTTGGCGATCCGGTTTAAAAAACGGCGCGGTCAATCGGACGTCAACTTCACGTCCGCTGCCCCTTTTCTTTCCGCTTTCTCGGGTGCAACGTTCGGCTGGGCCGGCAGACGGCGGCTGAGGCGGCGCCCGCCTTCTTCGATTTGCGCCGGCGTCATCTCCTTGCGCAAGGTCTCGCAAAATTCGGCGGCGCCGGGAATGGCGCGCCGCGCCGCCAGACTCATCCAGGCGTAGGCCTCCGGCAAATCCACCGTCGTGCCCCGTCCGTGTTGCAGGCAAAGGCCGGCTTCAAACTGGGCCTGCGCCAGGCCCTTCTCCGCGGCCGTGCGGAACCACTTGAAGGCTTCCTCTTCGTTGGCCGTTGTGCCCAGGCCGCCGCGGCAGCACTTGCCCACGTTGAACTCCGCTTCCGCCAATCCCTGCGCCGCCGCATGGCGAAACCATTCCAGGGCCTCCACGTCATTCTTGGGCGTGCCGTCGCCCCTTTGCAGACAGGAGGCCAGGCTGACCTGGCCCGCGGGGTCGCCGCTTTCGGCCGCGCGCCGGAACCAATGCACCGCTTCCGCCGGGCCGGGATAAACGCCCAGCCCCTTTTGCAAACAAAGACCCAGGCTGACTTGCGCGCCCACATTGCCTTGCTCGGCCGCCAGCCGAAACCACTTCACGGCCTCCTCGTAGTCCTGGGCCACGCCCTGGCCGTTGGCGCAACAGATGCCGAAACTGAATTGTCCCCGCGCGTCCCCCAGCCGGGCGGCCTCGCCGAACCAATGGGCGGCCTCGGCGTAATTCTGCTCCATTCCCCGGCCTTCGGAGTAACAGGCGGCCAGTTCCATTTGCGCCTCCACGTTGCCGCGGCGGGCGGCCGCCAGCATTTGCGCGTGCCGGCCTTTGAGCACCAGCCTGGTCCCCCCCGCCGCGACCGCCGCCGGCTTCTTGCGGGCGAAGAGTCTCTTGACGCCGTAGGCCACGCTCCAGAGACCCATGAAAAGAACCTTGAGAAATTTCATGGCGGCCCGCTCAAATCCCCATGTTGGCCAGCACGCTGGCAATGCGGTTGACCACCGCCGCCAGCCGCGGATGGGTGGTCTCGAACTCCCCCACCGAGGATTTCAAGCCGCCGATGGAATGCTGCAGCGTCTGCGGGTTCTTCGCCCCGCGCATGGCTTCGCGGGCGGACACCTCCGCGAACGAGGCGATGCTCTCGGCCTGTTCCTGATGCGTTTTGGACAGCGCGGTGATTTCGGTTTTAAGTTGGCCCAGCAGGTTCAACAACTCCGCCCGTTGATCCTTGCCCAGCGCGGCGGAGTTTTGCAGGCGGGCTTCGATTTTCGTAATGGTCTCTTGCAACATATCAAGGTCTCTTCCGCAACATAACGGAATCTCCGCCGCCGGGCAAATCCAAGCCGCTTCTTTTTCCAGGCCGGGGTGCGCATTTCGGGCTTGAAATGCCGCATGAAATGAATTAGATATTTCTGCAATGACGGGACTGAAACTAATGTTCGCGGCGGCGATGATGGGCGCGGCCATGGGCTGCGGCGCCCAGCCGCAAGCCACGCCCTCTCCCGCCGGCCATTCCACAAGCAATCAAGTTCCTATGGTGCAAGTTCGTTTTCTCGATGATAAAGGACATCCAGGTCCGCTGGTCTCAACTCCAATGGTCGTCAAAACCGACGAACAATGGCGCAAACAGTTGACGCCCGAACAGTATCGCATCACCCGCCGCCAAGGCACCGAGCCGGCCTTCTGCGGCGCCTTTTATGACCAGCATAAACCCGGCGTCTATTATTGCGTCTGCTGCGGACTGCCCTTGTTCACCTCGGAGGCGAAATTCAATTCCGGCACCGGCTGGCCCAGCTTCTTCCAACCCGTGGCGAAGGAAAATCTCGTCACCAAGCCCGACCACAGTGGCGGAATGAACCGCGTTGAAATTGAATGCGCGCTCTGCGGCGCCCATCAGGGTCACGTCTTCGAGGATGGCCCGCCCCCCACCGGCCTTCGCTTTTGCATCAATTCGGCTTCCTTGACCTTTAAGGAAAATCACAACCTCAAGGACGCCACCGCCCACTGAGGGACCGGCGGCCGCCGTGCGGCCCGGTGGTTTTTTTGCCGTTGTGCTTTGACACGGCCCGCGTATTCTCTATAATCAGCGGTCAAACGACGGCCCATGAATCTGGTTAAACGACGCTACATCGGGTTGCTGGTGCTTCAACTCGCTCTCAACCTTCATGCCCAACCCATCCTTGTCCAGCCGCAGAACCAGACCTTCGGCGGCAGCAGCCTGAGCAACCTTCGCCTCCGCAACCAGTCTGCCGACGGCACCGAAGCGATCCTCACGGTGGATTTCACCTATGACGGGATCAACGGGCCGACCGCGCGCATCCTCCCGGTCATCACGGACAAAAACCAGCCCAAGGTCTCCGGCTGGTTCGGGGCCGACCCGGTCTCCGTCAGCACCGGCCACGGCACAATTTCACTCCGGGTCAAGTTCTTCAACGACGATCCCGGCGTGCCGCCGGAACTCACCACCGATCACGTCAAGGTCATCATGTTGGGCGGTGGCGGAAACGCCATTGTCAGCCAGGGCCTTTTCACCAGGACCATCAAATGGGGCAGTCCCAATGCTCAACCGGCCAGGACTTCTCCGCCGCAAACTCAAGCCCCGGCTGAGGAACAGGCCCGCCAGGAAGCGGCCGCCAAAGCCCGTGAGCAGGCCCGCCTCAAAGCCCAAGCCGAAGAAAAGGCCAAGGCCGAGGCCGACGCCAAGGCCCGCGAAGAAGCCGCGCTCAAAGCCCGAGCCGAGGAGAAAGCCCGCCAGGAAGCCGCCGCCAGACAGTTGGCCGAAGAAAAAGCCCGCGCCGAGGCTGAAGCCAAAGCCCGCGAAGAAGCCACGCTCAAGGCCCAAGCCGAGGAAAAAGCCCGCCAGGAAGCCGAGGTCAAACGACTCGCCGAGGAAAAAGCCAGGGCCGAAGCCGAAGCCACCCGGATTGCCGCGGAAAAGGCCAGGGCCGAGGCGGAGGAAAAGGCCCGTCTGGAAGCCGCAGCCAAGCGCCTGGCTGAGGAGCAAGCCGCGGCCAAAGCCCGTGAGGAAGCCCGCCTCAAGGCCGAGGCGGACGAAAAGGCGCGTCAGGCAGCCGTCGCCAAGCAATTAGCCGAGGAAAAAGCCAAAGCCGAGGCCGACGCCAAAGCCCGCGAAGAAGCCCGGCTCAAGGCTGAAGCCGAAGCCAAAGCCCGCGAAGAAGCCCGGCTCAAGGCCGAGGCGGAGGAAAAGGCGCGCCAGGCAGCCGTCGCCAAGCAATTAACCGAGGAAAAAGCCAAAGCCGAGGCCGACGCCAAAGCCCGCGAAGAAGCCCGCCTCAAAGCCGAGGCTGAAGAAAAGGCGCGCCAAATTGCCGAAGCCAAGCGCCTGGCCGAAGAGAAGGCCAAGGCCGAGGCGGACGCCAAAGCTCGTGAAGAAGCCCGCCTCCAAGCCGAAGCGCAAGAGAAGGCCCGCCAACAAGCCATCGCCAAGCAACTAGCCGAAGAAAAAGCCAAAGCCGAGGCCGAAGCCAAGGCTCGCGAAGAAGCCCGGCTCAAAGCCGAAGCGGAAGAAAAGGCGCGTCAAATTGCCGAAGCCAAGCGTCTGGCCGAAGAAAAGGCCAAAGCCGAGGCCGAAGCCAGAGTCAAGGCCGAAGAAGAAAAAGAGAAGGCGCGCCAAATCGCCGAAGCCAAGCGTCTGGCCGAAGAAAAGGCCAAAGCTGAGGCTGAAGCCAAGGCCCGCGAAGAAGCCCGCCTTAAAGCCGAAGCGCAAGAGAAAGCCCGCCAGCAAGCTGAGGCCAAACGATTGGCCGAAGAAAAAGCCAAGGCCGAGGCGGACGCCAAAGCCCGCGAAGAAGCCAGACTCAAGGCCGAAGCACAAGAGAAGGCGCGCGAAATAGCCGAGGCCCGGCGCCTCGCCGAAGAAAAGGCCAAAGCCGAGGCCGAAGCCAAGGCCCGCGAAGAAGCCCGCCTTAAAGCCGAGGCTGAAGAAAAGGCCCGCCAAATCGCCGAAGCCAAGCGTCTGGCCGAAGAAAAAGCCAAGGCGGAGGCCGAAGCCAAAGCCCGCGAAGAAGCCAGGCTCAAGGCCGAAGCCGAAGCCAAGGCCCGCGAGGAAGCCCGCCTCAAGGCCGAGGCGGAGGAAAAGGCACGCCAGGCAGCCGTCGCCAGACAATTGGCCGAAGAAAAAGCCAAAGCCGAGGCTGAAGCCAAGGCTCGCGAAGAAGCCCGTGTCAAAGCCGAGGCTGAAGAAAAGGCCCGCCAAATTGCCGAAGCCAAGCGCCTGGCTGACGAAAAGGCCAAGGCCGAGGCCGAAGCCAAAGCTCGTGAAGAAGCCCGGCTCAAGGCCGAAGCCGAAGCCAAAGCCCGCGAGGAAGCCCGCCTCAAGGCTGAAGCCGAGGCAAAGGCACGACAGGAAGCCGAAGTCAGGCGCCTCGCCGAGGAAAGAGCCAGAGCGGAGGCCGAGGCCAAACAACTGGCCGAAGAGAAGGCCAAGGCCGAGGCCGAGGCCCGGCGCATCGCCCAAGAAAAGGCCAGGGCCGAAGCAGAGGCCAAACGGCTCGCGGAGGAAAAGGCCCAAGCCGAGGCCGAAGCCAGGCGACTGGCCGGTGAAAAAGCCAGGGCCGCTACCGTGACCGCCCCGGCGGCGCCTGCCGCCCCGAAAGCCGAGTTTTACCTTTCTTCAAAGGCCAAGACCAAGATCACCAACATTGACGTCGTCAACCGGAACATTGACCGAACGGAAATGACCATCGCAGTCGAATACAAATACGCAAAGGAGGACGAGATGCCGAACATGGGGGTGGATGTCGTCAGCACCGACGAGCCGCGAGCCGGCGCGTATTTCTCCAGCCCGGTTGTGAGCCTGGGCCGGGGCAGCCGCAACTTTGTCATGTTCCCCGTTAAACTTAACGCCGCCGCCGCCGCGCAGGACCTCCGCCGCGCCACCCTGCCGACCGACAAGCTCTGGATTTACCTGGCCGACGCCGGCGGCGCGAAGTCCTACGTCTTTGAAGCCACCATGCTTCTGGCCTGGCACCTGCCCGGGGGCGCCCCGCCTCCCGCCGTGGCGGCGGCCGGCCAAAACACCATTGATATTGACAGCTTCAAACAGAACGACCTCTTCAGCGGCTACGTCACCGTCCGCTACAACATGGCCGCCGGTCGCGGCAAACTCCGCCTGCGCGTCTATGATTCCTCCAATCCCGCCACCGCGGGCTGGTTCGCCTCCGACGACATCACGATCAAATCCGGCCCGGGCCTGCAGTTGCTCAAGATCGCTGTGCCCAAGGAGGCGCCCTCGCCGGACGTGTTCAACGCCGACACGGTCGAAGTCCAGATGCTGAGCGAGAAGGACGCCGTCGTGGCCAGTGTCAAGAAACAATCGGCCATGAGCTGGGCCAAGCCCAAGTGATGGACTGATCCACCTGGCCACAGGCTCCGCGCTCGGTGCCTGATCGCGCCCGGTCAGCAGACGCGGCCTCTTTTGCCGGCCAGACCATGGCCGGCAGGGTCTTCGCCCATCCATCGTTGGTCCACCGGTTCGCTGGCCAATTGGTAGCGGGAGTCGCTGGAAAGCCGGATGTGCTTGGAATGATTGTCGAGACTGGCATGAATCGTATAGATGCTGAAGATCAGGACGTCGCCGGCCGAAAATTCCGTCGTCAGCCAGCGGCCGCCGAACTTTTTGAGCAACTCCGGCGGGTCTTTGCTCAGCGCGCCGTCGAAGGCGCCCCACCAGCGTTTGCCGGCTTCAATCTCCTGGGCGTAAAGCCCGTTGACACAGTAGGAATCCACGTCTTTCTGGAAATAGGATTGCAAACGGGATTCATGCCGGCGCGTGCCTTCCAGCACCATCAGGCCTCCCATCTCCAGGTTGACATCCCCAATCGGGGTCCACGCCGTATAGACATTGTGCGTGCCCCGGCCCATGTAAGGCACGTCGGCGTGGGGCGGCGTGCCTTTGCCGGGGGCCACCGCGCGGAACCAGGTGAAATCATAGTGCAAGACCGGCCCGCCCAGAAACCGGGCAAAGAAATCCATCATCGCCCCGGAATAAAGCACCTTGGACAAGGGGGCATTGTTCCGGGCGACTTCCGGCAGGAAACTGATCTTTGCGTCCGGTTGCGCCACCGCCTCCATTGGCGGATAAGCCGGATCAAGATGACCCGCCGCCAGCAGGCGCTGGGTGACTTCCCGCCGGGCCGCCAACACTTCCTCCCGATCCAGCAGACCGGGCAGGTACAGGTATCCGTCGGCCTTCATGCGCGCGCGCAGAGCCTCCGGCTTTTCCATGATGTCCTTCGACGAAGTCAATTCTCCAAAAGCTTCCGGGGAATCGTCCAACTCATGGCCGCACGCCGTCAATGTCAGTGTCGTCATTTCCGCAAACCCTATCACAGGCCCGGAAAAAGAGCAAGTGAACGGACGGCCGCCGCTTCTCGAGCGATCAACTCCATGCCGGACAGGCCCCGGAGCGCATCCTGGGCGGGACAATTGAGGCTTCATGCGGTATGATCAAAGATGACTCGGAACATGGAACCGTGTGGCGCACGCTGAAGAATATTTTCGCCCGGCAGGCCGCAAACAAAGCGTCCCCCGTTGTCAACGGCCATGCTCCCGGCCAACCCGCGGCCTCCGCCCTCTCCACGGAGCTCCCGCCGCCCCAACCCCAGCCTGAGCCGCCGCCGGCGGACGAGGTCATCAGCCGCTTTGAGCCGTTCCTGGCTCACTGCCCAAGAAACCTAAAAGTCATCACGACGCTGGCCGAGGCCTACGCCCGTAAAATGATGTTCGACCAATCTCTGTCCCTTTACCGGCGCGCCCTGGAAATCGCCGGAGGCAAAAATGCCGGCATCGAAGCGGCCCTGGCGGAAACGATCCTGAAGAAACTCGACATGGAATTGAGCCAACTGGACCCGCAGGCGCCCGATTACGCCACCCAACGCGAGTGCATCCAGAACCAGCGGCTGGAATTTCAATGGCACCAGATGGAGGGGTCTCGCTGAATGGTTCTTAATGCCAGAATCAAGCCGCCGAATTCACCCTGGCCTTTTTGCTCGCGCTGGCCGAAGAGCGTGCGCTGCAAAACACGCTCACCAGTTTCAAGGAACCGGCGGGTGAGTAGCCGTCGCCTCGAACCGGCCTTTGCCGTGCGGCAGCAACGCGATCGAATCGCAATTTCACGTTCAAAACGGCGTTCTTGCGTTTCAACCAACCATCCGGCACTCTTCCTTTGCAGCTATGCCGAAGCCGAAGAAGCACCCCGTCACGCCGCGCCGCACAGTGGTTAAGAAACCGGCGGGAAAATGTCGCCTGCTTCGTTATCCCGAGGGGGTTAAGGGCTCTGAGTTCGTAATGCATGAGGAACCGGATACCAAGGAGGCCGAACCGCGCGCGCGCGCCGTGGAGAAGCCCTTTTCGGGCAACATTCGCGCTGGCAAAAACACCTATGTTTACGACGCGCACACATATCATACGAAAGTGCCCCCGGAGGGCATTGCGAAGCTCATCGAATACTACACAACACCCGGACAGGTCGTGCTCGACCCATTTTGCGGCTCCGGCATGACCGGAGTCGCTGCTGGAAACCTCGGACGAAAGGCGTTGCTCAGCGACCTGTCACCAGCGGCGACCTTCATCGCCCGGCACCTCAATACGCCTGTGGACGCCGAAGTGTATTTGCAAGCGACGCGGAAGATTCTTGCGGACGCAGTTGATTTGGAGACCAAGCTCTACCACACGCCGTGCCGAAGTTGCGGCACGCTGACGCCCATGCTTTACATGGTCTGGAGTTACGGCGTGATCTGCCCGGCGTGTGCCCGTGAATTCCTTCTCTGGGATGTTGCGCGCAATGAAAAATCGAACGTCCGCGAGAGCAAGATTTTGTCGGAGTTTCCGTGCCCGCACTGTGGCGCGCATGTGAAGAAGCGTGGGATGAGGCGCACCCATCGCTACCCTGTGCAGGTCGGCTACAAATGCTGTGGACGCGGACTCAAGGAGCAGACTGCCGAGCTTTGCGAGCATGACCGGGAAACGCTGGCACACATTGAGGCAGAAGGCGTTCCCACGGGTCTTTGGTATCCTAAAGACCGTTTTCCAAAAGGCATCAATACCCGCCAGCCCATTGCTGCCGGTATCGAACGAGTTGACCAAGCTTATACACCACGCGCATTGTACGCCATGGCGTGGTTGTGGCATCGCGCCCGGCAATGGCCGGACCCGGAGATCGCGGGCAAGTTGCTCTTTACGGTTACATCGCTTTACCAGCGCGTGACCCTCTTCTCGGAATTTCGCTTCTGGGGCGGCAGCAGCAACACCGCCAACTACAACGTGCCCTTCATCTCCAATGAGCAGAACGTCTTTCGCGCCTTCGCACGGAAAGCCAATACGATTAGTTGGTATTTCCAAAGCGCGGCACGAGTCCGGCGAGAGGTGGACGTGCGCACCGCCTCGGCGTGCGACCTCCAACACATCCGCGAGAAATCGGTGGACTACGTGTTCACCGATCCACCTTTTGGCGGTAACATCAACTACTCGGAAATGAACTTTCTTTGGGAAAGTTGGCTGCGCCAGCATACGGATACCCGCGAGGAAGCAATCATCAATTCTGTGCAAGGCAAGGGCGCCAGCGAATACCGCGTCTTGCTCGCACGCGCTTTCCGTGAGTGCCGCCGGGTGCTCAAGGATGACGGTTGGTTGACAGTCATTTTCCATAATTCCTCCCGCGAAGTTTGGACCGCACTCCAAACCGCCATCGGCGATGCGGGTTTTGCGGTCCGTGGCACGCAGACGTTCGACAAGGAACACGGCACTTTTAAGCAGTTCGTTTCGGAAAATGCGGTCGGCTACGATCTGGTCCTTCACTGTCGCAAGATGGAACGCCCCGTTGCCTTCCACGCGAACGGCAAACATCTCGACGTTTCGGAGTTTGTGCGCGAACGTGTCGCTCAATATCCAGAGCGTTACTGCGTCCACTACCTCCACGTCACTCGTGCCGACGAATGGGATTTCCGTAAGTTGCACGCGGAATGGCTCGCCGAGACGCTGTCGGAAAACGGCGCGCTTCTCGGCTTTGAAGAGTTCCGACAGCACGCAGAACCGGCGGTTGCCGGCCTCGAACTGAAGCCCGCACAAGCTCTGCTGCTCTAAGCATCGCCATGATGAAAACACTCTCCGCTTTCACTCCCGCCCAGCGTGACAAAGTCCATCGTCTGCTGGCCGCGAAGGTCGCGCGCATGATGGGACGAAAGCTGGAGGAAGCCGACTGGGCTGATGTTTACTGCCGCGCTAAAGACATTCCGACACGCGGCTGGAGCAACCTCAATATTGACGTGATGCACCAGGGACTCGGCGTTGAGCACAAGATGCTTTGCTATCGCTCCAACGCGAATATCGCTCAAGCGTGTGGAGAGACGCGCATGCACCCGGCGGCCACACGTGCCATCCGTGTCCCCACGGGAAAAATCTCCGCCGAGCGCGCGATGCGGGAAATCTTGCGGCAGTACGCTGAACTTATAGAGCAGCGAACGCAAAAAGTGAGCGAGCAAGCTCCCGCCGGAACTCGGCCAGACATGCGCACGGGCTGGCTGCTTTGGCAGGAAAGCCTGCGTCAGTTTCTGTACTTCGAGGAGCCGATGCGAGCACCGGAAGCTGAGCAATACACTGCTGAGTGGGTCGAAAGCGGTGGCGGCTCGCGCAAGCGCAGCCGCAACTTGTGGATTTATGAGAAGGTCACGGGCAAGAAGCGATTCTCCGTCACCACGTCTGCCGGAGCGAAGATTCAGCCTTACTTCGATGTTCCACCGCCGAACGACCCGAACCTCTACATTTTTACGGTGATTGGCGAAGTTATCATGGACGATCGAGTTCGTTGCTGGCTCACGCGCACCACGTGGCACGATTTGGAAGAAGTCCTGGGCACAGTTACGCCCCAGGCCGTTTCTCTGGCCGTTAATCAACTTCTTGCGGACTTGCCCGCCGCACAAACCGGGCCTGTCCTGGTTGAGGAGCCGGCGGAGCCATTGGAGATTAGCGCCGAAACTTACGCCCTGCTCACGTCACGTTTACCGGGTGTGAATGACGATCATTGCTTTCAATTGCTCATCCGCCTGCTAAGGCAGAAACGACCTTGAGCACGACCTTGAGCTTGGGTGTTGAATCAGGGAGTGATTTCAATGCTCGCTTTTCTGTCCTGGCAGGCGAGAATGTGGCCGATGCAAAAGCCGTCTGGCCGTAAATTGACATGGGGTGAACACCCCATAGCGCGCACGCGGTTTCGTGCCATCGTCGGAAGCGGATGAATGTACTGCTGTTATACCCGGAGTTTCCGGACACGTTCTGGAGTTTCAAGCACGCCTTGAAATTCATCCGCAAGAAAGCTTCCCTCCCGCCCCTGGGCCTGCTGACCGTGGCGGCCATGCTGCCGGCCGATTGGCCCAAGCGGCTGGTGGATGTCAACGTGCGCAAGCTGCGCCAGACCGATCTGGACTGGGCCGATGTCGTCTTCATCAGCGCCATGATCGCCCAACGGGACTCGGCGCGCGATCTGGCGGCCCGTTGCCGCGCCGCGGGCAAGACCATCGTGGCCGGCGGGCCGCTCTTCACCCTCGCGCACGAGCAGTTTCCCCAAGTGGACCATTTTGTGCTCGATGAGGCGGAGGCGACACTGCCGGAATTTTTGCGCGACTTCGAGCGCCACACGGCACGGCGCGTCTATGCGTCACCGACGCTCCCCGACATCCGCCAGACGCCGCCCCCGTTGTGGGAATTGGCCGACATCCGGCGTTACGCCTCGATGAGTGTGCAGTTCTCCCGCGGCTGCCCGTTTGACTGCGAATTCTGCAATATCACCGCCATGTTCGGCCATCGGCCGCGCACCAAGACCACGGCCCAAGTCATCGCAGAGTTGGACGGTCTTTACCGGGCGGGCTGGCGCGGGGCGGTTTTTTTCGTGGACGACAATTTCATCGGCAACAAACGCGCCCTCAAGGAGGAATTGCTGCCGGCGCTCATCCAGTGGCAGAAAGCCGGGCGCCGCACCCCCTTCTACACCGAGGCCTCCATCAATCTGGCCGACGATGCGGAGTTGATGCGCCTGATGGTCGAGGCGGGCTTCAACCAGGTGTTTGTCGGCATCGAGACGCCGGAGGAAACGGGCCTGGCGGAGTGCAACAAGCGCCAGAACCAGAAGCGCGACCTGGTCGCCGACGTCAAGCGCATCCAGCGCGCGGGGTTGGAGGTGCAGGGCGGGTTCATCGTCGGATTCGACAGCGACACACCCACGATATTTGCGCGGCAGATCGAGTTCATCCAGCAAAGCGGCATTGTCACGGCGATGGTCGGCCTGCTGCAAGCCATCCCCGGCACCAAGCTGCACCAGCGGCTCAAGGGCGAGGGCCGCCTGCTCGGCCAGACCACCGGCAACAACCTGGACGGGACAACCAACTTCATACCGCGGATGAATCGGGAGACGTTGCGCCAGGGCTACAAGAGCCTCATGGGGCACCTGTATGCGCCGGGGCCATATTACCGGCGGGTCCGGACGTTTTTGCGCGAGTACCGGCGTCCGAAGATCTCCCGCTCGTTGAACTGGTGTTCCTTCCGGGCGTTTCTTCATGCCAACCTCCGTCTGGGCATTTTTGGCAGCGAACGTTTCCACTACTGGGGTTTGCTGTTCTGGACGTTCTTCCGCCGCCCCTCCCTGTTTCCACTGGCCGTCACCTTCTCCATCTACGGCCACCATTTCCGCAAATCCTGCCGGGCGTTGGGGCTTTGACGTGAGATTCCAATATGGGGTGAACACCCCATAGAAAACATCTACGCCAGCGTGTAATGTGCCGTTGTCTATGAGCGAATTTCAAAGTGAATCGGAATTTCCGCGGCAGCGCTTTCTTTACGACCAAAGCGCCGGCCGCCAGAAACTGGAGGAAGACATCGCCCGGATTCAGCGCAATGCGCGCTGTGTGCGGCGCGCCGCGGCGCTGATGGCTGTCCTGATTGTGCTCGTTGTGGCCGGCGTTGGCTACCCGGCGATTTTGCTGGAGAATTTTTTTTACCGCACCCCCCGATTCATCACGCACCTGATTTGCGCTCTGGGCGTGGGATCGCTGGTCAGCCTCCTGTTTTTTGCAAGGCTGGGGAGAGCCTATCGCAAGAAACTCAACCAGCAAAAGGAGGCCTGTCGTCAGTTGGTCGCCAAGCTCTTCGAGTAAAAGCGGCCAATACGATGACAGAACCGTTCACCGTCGGCGCCCGCACCGTTGGCGGGCAGGCGCAACGGTCCAAAACGACACCCGCCAACAAGGAATGAACTTATGAATGCATTGAAACGTTGGAATCAGTTAAAAGAGCTGGAAGCCTTCCGAGCGGGTCTGGGCAGTCTTTTGGGCGGCTCCCCGCTCCACCGCCCTGAGGGTCAGGAGGAACCCGTGGCGGTGGCCGAATGGTCCCCGCTGGTGGACATCAGCGAAGACGACAAGGAGTACCTGATCAAGGCGGAGTTGCCTGACGTGAAGAAAGAGGACGTCAAGGTCACGGCGCAGGAAGGCACGCTGACCATCATGGGCGAACGCAAATTCGAGAAGGAGGTGAAAGGCAAAAGGTATCACCGCGTCGAGCGCGCCTACGGCACTTTCGGACGCAGCTTCTCGCTCCCGGATGATGTCAGCCCGGCAAAGGTCAGCGCGGAGTTCAAAGACGGCCTGCTGACCGTGCATCTGTTCAAGGATGAGAAAGCCAAACCCCAGCAAGTTGAGGTCAAGGTCTCCTGACGCGCGCACTGGAGGCAATGTGAAGGCCCTGCGCCTCTATCTGATCAATCCGACCAACCCGCTGGTCAGCAGCGTCAGCGCCAAAGAAAGCCGCTGGAATCGCTACCGGGTGTGGAAACCGCTCAGCCTGATGGTGCTGGCGGGCCTGACGCCCCCGGAGTGGGAAGTCGTCATCGTGGATGAAAATCTCGGCGCGCCGGACTACCGGACCATGCCCCGGCCGGATTTGGTCGGCATCACCGCGTTCACCTCGCAGGCGCCCCGCGCCTATGCCGTGGCGGCGGGCTTCCGACGTTTGGGCGTGCCCGTCGTCATGGGTGGCATTCACGCCACCATGTGCGCGGAGGAAGTTCTGGCGCGGGTGGACTCGATAGTGACCAGGGAAGCCGAGGGGATCTGGCCGCAAGTTCTGGCGGACGCCCGGCGGGGCGCCCTGAAGCGCCAGTATGACGGAGGGTTTGCCAAGATCAGCCAGTTTGCGCCGGCCCGTCATGATTTGCTGCCTAACGGATACGCTTTCGGAGCCATTCAGACGACACGCGGCTGTCCCTTGAACTGCACTTTCTGCAGCGTCACCACGTTCAACGGCGCCCAATACCGGCAGCGTCCCATCCCGGATGTCGTGCGCGAATTCCAATCCATCCGGGAGAAACGGGTTTTGGTCGTGGACGACAACCTCATCGGCACACGCCCGGAACACATCGCGCGCGCCAAGGACCTCTTCCGCGCCCTGGCCCAGGCGAAGCTGCGCAAGCAATGGGTGGCCCAGGCCACCATCAATTTCGCGGACGACCAGGAACTGCTGACGCTGGCCGCCAAGGCCGGATGCCGCGGCGTCTTCATCGGCTTTGAGTCCCCGTCGCCGGAAGGGCTGCGGGAGCTGGGCAAGAAATTCAACCTCCTGAAGGGGCGGGACTTTCCCGCCTCCGTGCGGCGCATCCAGCGGCACGGCATCATGGTGGTGGGTTCCTTTATCATCGGTCTGGACGTGGATCAACCGGGCATCGGCCTGCAGATCGCCCAGACGGCCAGCCGCTACGGCGTGGACAATCTCAACGCGCTGTTTCTGACGCCCCTGCCGGGCACGCGCCTGTGGGGACAGATGAAATCCGAAAACCGCATCGTCCTGACCGCGTTCCCCGAGGACTGGAAATACTACACGCTGACGTTCCCGGTGGCGCGGTACAAGCACTTGTCTCTGGAGGGCGTCATTCAGGAAATGAACGCCTGCGGTCGGAACTTCTATTCCCTGCCGCGCCTGCTGCGCCGGGTGTGGGGCAACTTATGGCAACGCCGCAATTTCCTGGTCAGCCTGGTGGGCAATCTGTCCTACCGCCACAACAACCGCGTGGACTACAGGACCTACGCGGACTTCCAGCGTCAGCGGTGCGATTTTTCCGGCACAAACCGGATGCAAACCAATGCCTGAAGGAATAAGTGATGATGTCCGGTTATCTGTATTAGTCGCCCCTGAGGTCACTCACCGGAAACGCGAAATTCATTCGCGCGTCGGCAAATTCGCCCAGAATCTGCATGTTGGCGATATGGCGGTTGAAGCAGAAAAAAAAGGCCTCAAGCCCCGTTTCAAACACGCGCGCTTTCTCGCGTTTCGTCGTCCAACCAGAAAGGCCCTTGACGTAATTCAATGTCCTTTTGTTTTGCAGTAGTACATTCATAAATCTTTCCGCTGCGATTATGCCGCAGTTCATGATTTACAGTTTCAATCAAGATCACCGGCCCTTTGACATCTGGCTGTCATTCGTTTATTCCTCCATGATGCCATGCATGGTCATCCGCAAGACGGTTGGGGCGGCGCTCCATGACCTGCTCAAAAGGAGACGTCGCGGCGGAGGATCTCGCCTGCAGGTTTGAGGCCGGGAACTGCAACAAAAAGTCCCTGTTGTCGCTCGTGGCGCCCGCGATCACGTTCAAAGACAACACGGCCAAAGGTTCTGGAAGAGGTGACATAATGACTTCACTTCAGTGTTCGCTTCATTACTTGATTCCTGCGGTTCCGGCGCGGCACGTTCAGAAACTTCCGGGCCACCCTCTCCTTCGAACCTGGCAGATCGTCAGGGTCTGAACGCCCCGACGCCGCCTCCCGGCGATCCTGCCGCTCAGGCCGTCGGCTGTCTTACCCGGTCAAATTCATCGCCGTTTGCGCTGCGCCTTTGCCACTTGCTAAACTGTGCGGTCTTTCATCTAAACTGGCCAATACTTTGTTGGTATTCCGGCGATACCTTAAATCTATGGGGAACACCTGATGCCGTTAGGCGCCAATGAGCTGAATTCAGCAAAACCCATTCCCGCAGTCGGTCTCAGTGGGTCGGCGCCGTGAGGCTTTTGACGATCTGGATGTATTGTTGCAATGCTCTGGAATCATTATCCCGGTTCCAGGCAATGCAGTAGTCCGTCTGGACCGCCGGCGCCAGCGGCCGGAAGGCCACTCCGGGGTGGTGCAACTTCTTCATCTGCTCGCGCGCCAGCGAGACGCCCAAACCTTCGGCGACGAAGATCATGAGCGCGGGTTCCACCTCAGCGTCTTGCAGAATTCTCGGCGTAAAGCCCGCCGGCCGGCAGGTTTCGCAGAGCCAATCCCGAAAACCCGGATGCGTCTCCTCGGACAGGCCCACGAAAAACATCTTTTCCAGATCGGCCAGATTGACCCGGCGCTTCCTGGCCAGCGGATGTTTCACCGGCAGGACCACGACCGTTCTGTGCCGGGCGATGCTTTCCCATTGCAGGCCCCTGGTCGATGCCGGAGGACGCAGCCCCACAAAGCCCAGTTCAATCTTGCGCGCTTCCAGGGCGCGAAACTGTTCCGCCGGAGTCATGTCGAAGAGGTTCAGCGCAATGTGTGGGAAGGCCTGACGGAAAGCCCCGAGCGTTGCGGGCAGCAGCTCGAAGTTAAAATTGGACGAATACGCCAGGTTCAACTGGCCGGTTTCGCCCCGGCTGAGACGCTGCACCGCCTGGATGCTTTCCGTGGCCAGCGCCAGGACACGTCTGGCATCAACGAGGAAAGACCGCCCTTCCTCGGTCAAGGCCACCTGGCTTTTGGAACGGTTCAGGAGACGCACGCCGATCTCCTCCTCCAGGTTATGGATCTGCCGTGTGAGCGAGGGCTGCGCCAAATGCAGCCTCGCGGCGGCCTTGGTAAAATTCAAAATTTCCGCCACAGCCACGAAATACCGCAGGTGACGCAGTTCCATCTCGTGAACATCGGCCCATGGCTTCAATTTGTATATGGGGTGAACACCCCATACCAAAGGCCTGGCCGATGGCGTAGCGTACTGCCATGAAAGCAATTTTTCACGGCACTGGCCGCACTGGCAAAGTCCGCACGGTCGCCACGTTTGGCGACGCTCAACTTGTCAGGAACATCAACGGCCGATACGAACTTCGCGGCGGCTCGGCCACTGACCACACTGAGGCCATGGAATGGATCTCGATCTTCCTTCACGAAGCCGTCGTGTCATCTCCGCCACCCGTGCCCCACGTTGCTTTTTGTGAACCGACGATAAACAGGCCACCGTTTAACATTCGCCACTCTGGACGCGCCGCTTCCCCGTGCCACGAGAGCCGGGAACCCTGGGTGAACGTCTTCGGATACGAAGATTTGAACTGCCGCTTGACCAATCGCGAGCCGCCCAAAGACTGCTGGTTACAAGGATAGATGACTATGCGTACAGTGTACTACGTGCTCCGTTTTGCCTGCCTGTTTCTTCTCCTCTGTTGCGTCAATTTCGCCCGATGGCTGATCACCAGGTTTCAGCTTGCGCTGCTCGGCGTCCGCCGGTGGCCTCCCCCTCGCAGTCGAGAATGGAGGAGAGAATCCGCCGCACGTCCGGCCGGCCAAACCAACTGAAACCGGAAGCCGTTAAGGTGTGAGTGGACGAGGCGCGACGCCGACTTTCAGCGCAACAACGGAGATGACTATATCAATTGCATCTAAACGCATTTCGCTGCGCTGACCGGTTTGGACCACATCCTCGGATGGATTGGCCGCGCCTTCAGCCGCCGCTGGCCTGCCCGCTGCAGAACTTGTTCGATATGGACTTCCACCTGCCGGAGGAACGAGGGCGATACGGCGTACCCGTCGCTCTCGTAGGCCAGCAGCGGCATGTCGGTCTGGATGCTCAACGGTTTGAGAATGGCTTCCGAAATCCGGTAGGGCAGGCAGTTGAACGGACCGATCAGGAAGATGCCGTCGTAGCCTTCGTTGGCCGCCTCCAGTCCTTTGCCGACGCTCGGAATGACCTCGCCGAAAATGGCCGGTGATATGTGCCGCGAGGCTTTCTCGAAAAGGGACGACACATTGTTCGGCCCGGCCACCAGCAGGCCGGTCTTGCGGAAAATCTGCCGGTAGCGGCCCTCCAGCCATCGTTCCACCCGGTAGTTCATCCACTGCTGGAGGTACTGTTTGCCGTCCGGCTGAAACATTCTCAGGCACGCTTTGGCCAGGGCCGGGTAACCGGGCTTCATGCCCCAACCGCTGGCCGCTCCCGCCACGTCATGATAGGCGGCGTATTGCACCAGGTCACCCAGGTCCACGGGCTTGAGGATGATGCCGCTGGCCGCATAGAGTTCGTGGACCCCTTCCATGAAGAACGGACTGAAGCGCGTGAAAAAGTCGCCCGTAATGACCACCTTGGGACAGGTCGCAGGGTCCCGCCGGCGCGGCAAGGCCGCCAGCCAATTGGCGAATTCAGGCAGTCTGGCGTTGAACTCGTCCAATGAGCGGGCCTCATTGAGCAAGCGCCGCCATCGGGCGCGCAGTTGCTCCACGCTGCCGGGCCATCCCACAGTGTCCAGAACCTGCTCCAGTTCCACCAGAATGTCGGCCATTTGGATGGCCGGGGAGACGCTCTGGACCAGCGCCACGCGGTCAATGCCACACCAGTCGTTTTCTTTGGTGGGATTGAGCAGGAACAGATCGGGCATCCGCTGCTCGGCGATGAACCGCTCAAAATAGCCCATATAACAATCCGACACGCACGGAGCCCCTCCGCGCACCATGTAGAAACCGGTGATTTCTCCCGCCGGGCGCTGCTCGCTGACCTGCAACAGTTGCCCGATGCAGATGGGCAGAGGAAGGCACTCCCGCCCGGAGGTGTGCTGCAGGCCCCGCTCGAGCTGAGTCCGGTCCAGCGGAACGCTTTCCTCCACGTGCAGTCCCAGCCAGCGGGCCGCCATGACCAGACTTTCCGCGTGGTATTGCGAGAAGTTCGGAAAACGGATTTTCACCCGCGGATCATCCAGCCGGACGGACTCGCCATTGCTTCGAACGACCCGGCCGCCCGGCGCCAACTGGCAGACGTTGAACGGCTGGCTGAGACTGCTTTGCCGCGCATGGTAATTGGCGGCAATGTCCAGAAAGGCTTCCAGGCGGGTCTGGATGCCGGCGTCGGCCGTATGGGCGTCAATCTCAAGGATCAGGTGCGGTTTTGCCCCCATCACCGAGACCAGCATGGACTGGGTGAAAGCGTCAATGGTGCAACTGAAATTGCTCACGCAAAGCAGGAATAAATTGGGATGCTTCTTTGCCAGGGCCGCCGCATTGAGAATTTGATTTGCAAAGTGCCACGCGGTCGGTCCTGCTTCCACCGGCGTCAGGCAGTCGCCGGGCAGCACGGTCACTCCCATGCTGGAGAGCTTCCGGGCCACCGATTGCGAGGCTTCCGGCGCGTAGGCGCTGTAGCTGTGACCCGCCAGGAGAATCGCCGGTTTCCCCTCTGCCAACACCTCCTCGAGCGTCTGGCGCCCAATGCCCCGCAACGTCCGTTCCGCCTCCTCTTGGGCATGCACCGCGGCCGTCCAGGCGCTGACGGCCGGCTCGCGTGGCATCCCCAACTCTCGGACGGCCATCTCCACCATCGCCGAGCAGGCGCCGTAGCCCTTGGGGAAATCCAGCACCGGAGAGAGGAAATGCACCTCTGGAAAGGCCTTGGCCATGAACGAAGGACTGGCCTGGGTGATCGGGCACAAATAACAATCGCCGCACCCGTCGGCTTGCGGCATGTGCATCACCTGCGGCAGGAAGATCAGGTTCACACCCCGCCGGGACAGATCCAGCACCGCGCCGTGCGCGATTTGCACCGGAAAGCAAAAGCCGGCGTTGGATTTCAGGTCGCCCTGCGGATCCACGCCCGACAGGATCGTTTCGATTCCCAAACCGGAGAAGAAGGTGGAAAAAAGCGGATGGAGCGAGTGCGTCAGCAACGCTTTGGGAAGGCCAATGCGCCGCCCCGCGTTTGCCGGGAGGTCTTGCGCATGGCCAAAGAGCACGTTGGTCCGTTTCTCCACCAGGTCCGGCGCCGCGGCCGTGCGCGCTTTTCGCTTCCACACGTTCTCATAGAGGCTGCAACGCCCTCCGAATGGGAACGCCCGGCCGCCCACTTTAAAGCGATCAATGCTGCAATAGAGCTTGCAGGCCCGGCAGGCAAACCGGCCCACGCGCTCCAGCTCCGGCGAGGCCAGGGCGCGCAGTTCCCCGGCGCTGTCCGCCGGACCGTTCGACCGTTTCAGCGCCAGCAGCGCCACGCCCAATGCTCCCAGCAACTCCGGATGGGGAGGAATCACCACCGGACGCCCAACCAGATGCGCAAAGGCATGACCGAGCGCTCCGTTCAGGGCCACGCCGCCTTGGAGAAAAACCTTCTGGCCGACGCAACGCGGCCCCTTGACCTTGGTGAGGTAGTTGGCGGCGATGGCATAGACCAGCCCGGCGACGATGTCATCGTGCGAATGCCCCTGCTGTTGGGCGGCGCGAACATCGGAGTTGATGAAGGCCGCGCAGGTCGCCTTGAAATGCACGGGGGCGGCAGCCCCCAGCGCAACGCCGGATATTTCCGACACCGTCACGCCCAGATCGCCGCGGGCGCTCTCTTCCAGAAACGAGCCGGTGCCGGCCGAACAAGCGTTGTTCATCGCATAGTCTATGGGCACGCCGTTGCGCAGATGGATGTACTTGGAATCCTGCCCGCCAATTTCCATGATCGTGTCCACCTCGCTGTCGAAATGGGCCGCCCCGGCCGCGTGGGCGGAGATTTCGTTGAAGACATATTCGGTGCCCAGGTAGGCGCCGGTGATTTCCCGCGCCGAACCCGTCGTTCCGATCAGGCCGATGCGGCGGTCGCCCACCTGGTCAGCCAGTGCTCGCAGGCACGCGCGCAACGAGGCCACGGGGTCGCCCTGCGTGCGCAAGTAGTGTGAAGCGACGATGCCGCCAGTGGCAGGATTGAGCAAAACGGCCTTGGTCGTCGTTGATCCCGCATCCACTCCCAGCACCATCGGGCCGTCCGGGGGCAACTCCCGTGGCGGCGCGGGGATGATCTGGACCTGGCCGGCGACGCGATGGAGCGGCGGGAGCCGGCCAAGACGCGGCTGGAGCGACAACTTCGGAGAGCGGTGCAGGGGTTCGTCCTGGGTCAGCAAGGCCGTGCCCCAGGCCTCGAACCAGGGACTCTCCGGCAGCACGACAAATTCGGTCTCGGGCAGCTTCGCCCACAAGGCCGCGAGCATGGCCGCGTTGCGGCTGACGCCTCCGATCAAGAGCGCCCGCCGCCGCGAACGTTGCCCTTTTTCCAGCAGCGCGACCACCTTGTTGGCCATGCTGTCATGCAGCGTGTGCAGAATGTCCGCCGGCGCGGTCTCATTCCGGTTGAGCTTGTGGGTGATGTCCGATTTGCAGTGAACCGAGCACCGCGACGCCAGCGGCACAACCTTGCCCTCCAACGAGAGTTGGATCGCCGTCTCCATCTCCAGTCCCATCCGCCCGATTTGCTGCACCAGGAACTCCCCGCTGCCGGCGGCGCACTTGTTGTGGGAAAGGACATGGGTGATCCTGCCGCGCGTGAGAAAATAGACCAGGAAGGCCTCTCCCCCCAGCGAAACCACCGCCTCGAAATCTTCATCCAGTTCCAGCAAGGCCCGCCGGATGGCCGCGACCTCCGTCAAGTGGCCCAGTTGTCCCGATACTCCGAAATACTCCACCCCGGCAAACTCGCTTTGGGCCAGCATCTCCCGCAGCGTCTCCAAGGGACGGCCACAATGCAGCGCCACCCGCACAACCCTCCCCCGATCATGCAGGGCCACGGCCTTGACCGACAAGGCGCCGATATTCACACCCGCGCAAATCATGTTTTCATCCTCCCAAGGCGCGCGCTGCCAGACGCGGCCTGTTTTCAAGCCCAAACAAAAATAGCACCTGGCCGCCTTTCTGGCTCTCCTTATCTTGGCAATAACCAATCAATAATGGCTATGGAAGACCACTGCCCCAACCGCTCAATTGCCCTTGACAAATCTTCAATTTTCAATTCTCAATCAATCCGTGCAGCCTCTGATGCGTTCCGAAACGGCCTTGCTCCAAAGTTTAGCACCAAATCGCACCAAATCGCACCAAATCGCAGCAAAAAAATTATGTTGATGGCAAAAAAAAGCCAGTTCGGGGCTTTCGGAACCCCTCTCCCAGGCATTGTGTCGTCACAGGCTGTGCCCCCAAACGGCCATTGACAATGACGACCGTGAGGAGTAAAGCAGAGCCGAATAAAACAGACCTTGGAAACTCTTCAAGTGCTGTTGCGGGCAGGTTATTCCATGCTCAAGCCAGAAAGGACGAAATAATTTATGACAACACGTATTCTCTCCCTCTTTCCTCCAACTCGCCGCGCGTTGACTGCGGGCCTCATCGCCCTGGCCTGCCTTCCGGCCTTGGCGACCACTTTTACCAACAACGCGGCCATCGGTGTGGGCGACACCAATTATGACGGAACAGACATTGTCGTCACCAACTGCACACTGACGGTGGACGGTCCGCACGCCTTTTCCAGCCTGCGCGTGGCCGCCGGCGGTGTGCTCACCCACTCGTTTTATCCCAGCGGCGTCATCTCAAATCTGCTCTTTATCACCAACGAATCCCAGGTCCTGAGCGGCACCAACCCGGTGACTTTGCTCAACTCCAATGTCATCTCGGCCACGGTTTCAGTGACCGATTCCAGCGGAACAATTGATTACACCAACGAGGTGGATTATTTGTTGACCAGCACGAATGAAATTCTGACGGAATTGCAGCGGACGACCAACTCCAGCATTCCCGACGGCGCGACCGTCCTGGTGAGTTACGAGGTGCTGCTGGGGATTGCGCCCGCGGGCCTCAATCTGTCCGTCACCGGCAATGTCGAGGTGGATGTCGGGGGAGCGATCAATGCGGACGGAAAAGGCTGGGGCGGCGGACTCGGAACCGGCGCCGGCTACAGTAGCGCGGGCAGTCTTCAGGACGGCAGCGGCGCCGGCTACGGCGGCAATGGCGGGATGAGTTCCAGCAACGCGGTCGGCGGCGTCACCTACGGCTCCTACACCCAGCCGTCCAATCTGGGCAGTGGCGGTGGCGCTGGCTACGCAGGCCCCGGTGGCGCGGGAGGCGGTTTGATAGAGATCGTGGCCGGCGGCAGTATGATCGCCAACGGCCCCATCTCAGCCAATGGCGCGGACGGCGCCAACAGCCGTTCCGGCGGCGGGTCGGGCGGCAGCGTCTGGCTTGCCGTGCTCACTCTTTCCGGGTCAGGCGCGATTACTGCAAACGGCGGCCGCGGCGAACCTTCTCACGGCGGCGGCGGCGGCGGCGGCCGAATCGCGATTCAATGTGGTGCGGCCAGCTTCGCGGGTTCGATGGCTGCATACGGCGGGGCCGGCGCGAATATTGGGGGCGCGGGCACCGTCTATACGAAGTTGACCGGGGAGAGCGGACTTTTGGTCATTGATAACGGCGGACAATCGGGAACCAACACGTCCATTGCCATTGGGGACCAGACTATTGATGTGCTCATTGAAGGGAATGCGGGCGTCATGCCGATAGGCGCGTGGGAGGTCGGAAATCTGACCATCGCTTCCAACAGTCTGCTGCTGGCCAGCTCGCTAAGAACGATAACCCTCACCGCGGCAGGCGTCGTTTCCATCGAGGCAGGCGGCGGCCTGCTGGCCAACGCCGCCGGCTATGCCGGGGGCTTCGGCCCCGGCGCCGGCAAGGCTTACAATTATGGCTCCTATGAGGTCGGCGGTGGCGGCGGGTACGGTGGCAACGGCGCCGCCAGTTCTCCTACCAACGGCACCGGCGGAACGGCCTACGGCAACCAGACAACTCCCAGCGGTTTTGGCAGCGGCGGCGGGATGTCGGAGCCGGAGGCAATCGGCGGCAGTGGAGGGGGCGCCATTGAAATCACCAGCTTGAGCGGCCTCGTGCAAGTGGATGGAACAATCGCGGCCAACGGCGGCAACGGCTCCGGTTTCGGCGGCGGCGGCGGCTCCGGCGGAACAATCGTTTTGACAGGTGGAACTTTGCTCGGCTCCGGCTCCATCTCGGCCAACGGCGGGGATGGCGCGAACTCCATTGGCGGCGGCGGCGGCGGCGGCCGCATCGCCCTCAGTCCCGCTGCGAACCTGTTTGGCGGAACGATTTCCGCCTACGGCGGCGGCGGCGGCAATTGGGGCGGGGCGGGAACTGTTCTCCTTCAAGTGCCGGGACAAAATGGACAAAATGCCCAACTCATTCTGGACAACGATGGACACGCCGGCACGAACACGCCCCTGCAATCGGCCGGCTCCACCGATTTAATCGTGCGGGGCGGCGCGGTCGGCTCGGCCTCCTCTTCCGTTAGCTTCGCCAATCTATACTTGAATACAAACGGCTGGTTGGCTCCTGCTCTCAACTATTCTTCCCCCGCTGCCAGCTTGATTTTCTCGTTTACTGGAAACGCCACCGTCCAGGCTGGCGGCGGGATTGTGGCGGACTTCGCGGGTTACCCAGCGGGGCAAGGTCCTGGCGAGGGACGCACCGCTGAATTCGGCTCGACCAATCTTTGCAGTGGCGGGGGACACGGTGGCTACGGCGGCAGCAGTTTCGGGAACTATGCCGCGGGCGGCTATACGTATGATTACATAACGTCGCCCAGCCAGCCGGGCAGCGGGGGAGGCATGTTTTCGGGTCTCTCGCCAGGCGGTTCCGGCGGCGGGGTCATCCGGCTCACAGTGACCGGCACGCTGGAAATGGAGGGCCTCATTTCCGCCAATGGCGCCAACGGCTCAGGGCAGGCCGGCGGCGGCGGCTCCGGCGGGAGCATCTGGCTTGCCGTCGGCGCCTTCTCTGGCGCCGGTTCCATCGCTGCCAATGGCGGCAGCGGAGCCGATGCTTTGGGCGGCGGCGGCGGCGGCGGCATCATCTCTATTTCCTGCAACAACAATTCATTCTCCGGGACCCTTGCCGCCTACGGCGGCGGCGGAGCAAACTGGGGTGGAGTGGGGCCGGCAATCATTGAAGTCTCCGGACAGAATGCCCAGGTCATTTTGGATGGCGGCGGACATTCCGGACCTGCCACGCCCCTGCTGTACTCCGCTACGACGGACCTGACCTTGCGCAATGGCGCGGTCGGTTCGGCCAACAGCTACACGACCTTGGGCAATGTGCTGGTCAGTTCCAATGCCTGGTTGCTGGTGACCTTCCCTTCCGACGCCGGGGGCCTCGAATGCTCCAGTGCCACCATTCAGACAGGCGGCGGCATTATCGCCGATTTCGCGGGTTATCCCGCAGCCGAAGGCAGCGGTGCCGGGCAGAGTTACGACGAGAGTTCGCCCCCTTACGCTTGCAGCGGGGCGGGTCATGGCGGCAACGGCGCAAACACCTCCGGCAATTTCGCTCTCGGTGGCAACGCTTATGATAATCCGACATCACCCAGCCAGCCCGGCAGCGGCGGCGGAACATACTCGCCCTACTCGGTGGGCGGAGCCGGCGGCGGCGCGCTCCGGATCATTGTCACCGGTCTGCTGCAAGTTGATGGCGCCATTTCCGCCAACGGCGGCAACGGGTCCGGATCCGGTGGCGGCGGCGGCAGTGGCGGGAGTATCTGGCTCACGGCCGGCACGCTCTCCGGCACTGGCTCGATTACAGCCAATGGTGGCGCAGGAGCCGGCTCGATTGGCGGCGGCGGCGGGGGAGGCCGCCTCGCCATCTATTCCACAGCGAACCTGTTTGGCGGAGCGATTTCCGCCTTTGGCGGCGGCGGCGCCAATTGGGGCGGGGCGGGAACAATAGCCATCGCGACCACGGACCAGGCCGCCCAATTCATTCTGGACAACGGCGGGCAATCTGGCGCCGCCACACCCATCCAATCTGAGTTCTCCACCGCTTTGATTTTGCGCAACGGCGCGGTTGGGTACCAAGAATACCCGCCGCAGACTTTTGCCAGCCTCCTGGTCGGTTCCAATGCCTGGCTGAAGACAAATCCCGCTTTAGAGGACAACTTAGATCCTGGCGTTGTGAATCTCACGGTCACCGGGAACGCGACGGTTGCAGCGGGCGGCGGGATTGTGGCCGACAATGCCGGTTCCGCTGCCGGCTCAGGCATCGGCGCAGGACATTCTTATAATCAGTCCTACTACCCGTGCGGTGGCGGCGGCTACGGGGGTTATGGCGCGGCTGGCGCCGGGAATTTTGCCGGAGGCGGATTGGCCTATGGTTCCACCACATCCCCCACCAGCAATGGCAGTGGCGGCGGTGATGACTCGCCGTTATCTGTTGGCGGCGCGGGCGGAGGCACGGTTCACCTCATCGTCAACGGCACGTTGGCGGCCGATGGGACAATCTCCGCCAACGGCGGCAATGGCTCAGGGCTTGGCGGCGGCGGCGGTTCGGGCGGAAGCATCTGCCTTACTGTCGGCACGCTGGCTGGCGCCGGCTCGATCACGGCCAACGGCGGCAGCGGGGCCGATGCCGTAGGGGGCGGTGGCGGCGGCGGACGGATTTCCGTCGGATACACTGCCAATAGCTTTGTCGGCCTTATGACCGCTTATGGCGGCGGTGGATACGCCCACGGTGGCGCGGGCACTATTTATACGATGGCCAACGCCCAGTCAGTGGGACAATTGCTCTTGGATAATGGCGGAGCCGCCGGCGCCAACACACCTTTGTCCAGCATCTTTGGCATACCCTCCGAACCCTTCAACCTGACTATCGGAAATGGCGCGATCGTCTGTCCGCAATCGAGTTTCCCGCTGTTGAGCAACCTGACTGTGGCCTCCGGCGGCCTGTTGACCAGTATGCCCAATCTGACTCTCGATTTGTTGGTCTTCAACAACCTTGATGTCGCGCCGGGCGGCGTCATTGCCGTGGATGGGGAAGGATTCTCTCAAGCCGGCGGACTGGGTGCCGGACAATCCATCCAGGAATTCGGAAGCGGCGCGGGTTACGGCGGCGCGGGTGGCGCTTCCGCCACCGCCCCCGGCGGAGCCACCTACGGCTCTTCCAACCAGCCGGTGGACTTTGGCAGTGGCGGCGGGTTGGGATACGGACCGCCCATCGGCGGCTCTGAAGGGGGTGGCGCACTCCGGCTCAGCGTCGGCGGCATTCTCACCGTGGACGGTCAGATCAGCGCCGACGGGCAACCGGGTCTCCAGGACAATTCCGGCGGCGGCTCCGGCGGCAGCTTATGGGTCACAGCCGGCACGTTGGCCGGCAGCGGCTTCTTTACCGCGGACGGCGGCGCGGGTGAACTCTATGGCGGCGGAGGAGGAGCAGGCGGACGCATCGCCCTCTACTCTCGCGCGAACATATTCTCCGGCCTCGCCGCCGCCTCCGGCGCCGGGGGGGATTTCCCGGGGGCCGACGGCACCCTCTATTCGAACACTGTTCCTCCGCTGCAAGTCCTCTCCAACTCGCCCGCCGGCATTGTGAGCAACGGCGTAAGTTCTGTGGTCCTGTACTTCAATGGCGCGCCCGACCCGAATTCATTCGCCGCCACCGCCGTATCGCTGGCGACTCCCAACGGGCCGTTGTCCTCCGGCTCGCTCTCGATTTCAATGTTGAGTTCAGCCAGCTACCTCGTCAGCTTCCCGCTGCAGACGGCGGTCGGCAACTACGTGTTGACCGTCGGTCCAGGTATTAATGACCTGTATGGCCAGCCTATGCCGCAAGTGTACACGGGGGCGTTCGCCATTTCACTGCCCGTCATTCAGGGCACGATCACGGATTCCAGCGGCCAGCCCGTTCCGGGCGTCTTGCTCCAGCCCTCAGCCGGACTCTCCTCCACCACGACCGACACGAATGGGAATTACGACCTCGGTTTCGTGCCGGGATCCAGTTTCACCGTCACGCCGTCCCAAGGCGCCCTCCTGTTCGCGCCGGTCTCGATGTCCTATACTAATGTCTCCACTTCCATCTCCAATCAGAATTACCTCGCCTACTCCACCATCGCGCCGGTCTTGACAGCCGCCGGCAATGCCACCAACCTCGTTCTTGGCTGGCAGGCCATTGCCGGGGTCAATTACCAAATCTATTCCTCCACGAACCTCTCCGACTGGCTGCCCTACGGCAGTGCCTTCACCGCCAGTAACGGACCGGTCCAAATCCTCGTGCCGACGGGCGGCCCGGGGCAGTTCTTCTCCGTGCAATCGAGCAATTGAACGCGCCCATGTCCAATCCGGAAGGCCACCCCAACGAAGCCCACATGGCCCGTCTGGTCCTGTTCTGGTTCTTGCTTACGTTCATCACCTCGCGCGTGATGGTCTATCTGATCATGGCGCGTAGGATACCGGACCTCTATTTGCACCTGGGGGGAAACCATATCCATCATTTGAATTACGGCATCTTCCTGCTGGTGGCAGTGGGCGCTTTCCTCCTCTTTCGCGATCCAACGGGGCGGGCTTTGAAAATCTCCGCCGTCGCCTACGGCATTGGACTGGCGCTGACCTTCGACGAGTTTGGCATGTGGGTCCGGCTGGACGGTTCAACTTATTGGCAGCGCGCCAGTATGGATGCCGTCGGGGTGCTGGCGGCGTTGCTGGGTTTGCTGGCCTTTGCGCCGGAGGTGAAACGCTTCCGTCCTCATCACTGGTGGAGCGCGGCCTTGCTCCTGCTGCTGGTGCCGCTGTTTTTCGCCTTGATGATCAACTCTTCCAAGTACGCCCATAAACGACTTGGACCCTTGTTTGAGCAACTGGAGGCGGGCCAGCCGAAATGACGGCCTCGCTGCACGCCCCGCGCAGAGCAAGTCGAAAGCGAATATACCGACAATTCAAGGTGAAAAAATGCCAAAAAAAGGAGAATATTTCCAGTTTGACCATGCCTGAGAGCATGAGTCTGGAGCGGCGCACGCCGCTGGCCTTGCTTGGAGCCAAACTGGTCCTGACCCCGGCCCAGGATGGAATGAAAGGCGCGATCAAGAAAGCCGAGGACCTGAACAAGGAAATCACCGACTCCTGGATTCCCCAGCATTTCAACAATCCGGCCAATCCCGAAATCCATCGCTGGACGACCGCCGAGGAAATCTGGTCCGACACCGATGGGAAAGCGGACATCGTAGTTTCCGCTGTCGGCACGGGTGGAACCATCACCGGCGTCGCCGAGGTGATCAAGTCACGCAAGAAGAGTTTCCGCGCCATCGCCGTCGAGCCAAAGGATTCGCCGGTCATCACGCAAACGCGAAACGGAGAGCCGCTCAAACCCGGCCCGCACAAAATCGCCGTTCAAACGCCTGGAACTTGGCTACGGTTGGGACCGGCTGGGATTGGGCGACCTGCCGCAGGTGCTGGGCATTCCCACCCACGAGGTGCAACTGCACAACGCCAACGCGCGCTTCCAGATTTTGAAGGAAGGCGAGTTTGATCAAAAATGGCTGCCTGCGTTGACGGCCGGCGCGGATTTTAAATACAACGAGCAGCCGCGCGATTATGCCGCCATTGGAAGCTTGGTGCAGAAGGAAAGCGACTGGTGGACCCTCGAGGCCGGCTATGTCGTTAATAATCACTTCACTATCGCCGCCGGTTACGGTAGTTTTGGCCGCGTGCTGAATCACGAGGCTAACGGAGTATGGGGCATCACGACCAAATGGGAGTTTTAAGCCCAAAATGCAGAATATTATGAGCCGTTCCACACCACATCTCAACACGCTGGCGCTTCACGCCGGACAAGTTCCTGATCCAACGACCGGTTCGCGCGCCGTGCCGATTTACCAGACGACTTCGTATGTTTTCAAAAGCACCGATCACGCCGCGAATCTTTTCGCGTTGAAGGAATTCGGGAACATCTACACCCGCCTGATGAACCCGACCAACGACGTCTTCGAGCAACGTGTCGCCGCGCTCGAAGGCGGGACCGGCGCGCTGGCCGTGGCCTCCGGTCAATCAGCCATCACGTATTCGCTGCTGGCCATCACGCAACTGGGTGATGAAATCGTTTCGGCCAACAATCTTTACGGCGGCACTTATCAACTCTTCCACCACACGCTTCCCAAGCTGGGGCGCACGGTCAAGTTCGTGGACTCCCGCAGCCCGGATGCGTTCCGCAAAGCCATCACCCCCAGGACGCGCGCCCTCTACGCCGAGACCCTCGGCAATCCCAAGCTCGACGTGCCCGACTTCGAGGCGCTGGCCGAAATTGCGCACGAAGCCGGCATCCCGTTGGTCGTGGACAACACCGTCGGGATCGGACTGGTGCGGCCGATTGATTACGGCGCGGACATTCTCGCCACCTCGGCCACCAAATACATCGGGGGCCATGGCACGAGCATCGGCGGCGTCATCGTGGATGCCGGCAAATTCAAATGGAACAACGGCAAATTCCCGGAGTTCACCCAACCGGATCCGAGCTACCACGGTTTGGTTTACTGGGACGCATTGAGCAATGTCCCCGGCCTTGGCAATGTCGCCTTCATTCTCAAGATTCGTGTGACGTTGTTGCGCGACACCGGCGCGGCCTTGAGTCCGTTCAACGCGCACGAGTTTCTGCTTGGGCTGGAGACCTTGCTGCTGCGCCAAAAACAACATTCGGCCAACGCGCTGGACATCGCCCGCTGGCTCAAAACCCATCCGCTGGTCAACTGGGTGGCCTATCCTGGGTTGCCTGACGATCCGAGCTACAAAGTGGCCTCCAGATACCTCAAACGCGGCTTCGGCGGCATCGTCGGCTTCGGCATCAAGGGCGGCTTGGAAGCAGGCAAGAAGTTCATTAACTCGGCCAAACTCCTTTCGCACCTCGCCAATATCGGCGATGCTAAATCGCTCGTCATTCATCCCGCCTCGACCACCCACCAGCAACTGACGCCCGAAGAGCAGGCCCAGACCGGGGTCACGCCCGATTACGTGCGCCTCTCCATCGGCCTTGAGGACCTCGAAGACATCAAGGCGGATATTGATCAGGCGTTGCGGGCCACGAAGCAGAACTGACAGTGCAAACCGGACAGGAGCTTAACGAAGATGAGGAGATGACCGACGCGCCCGACAACATCGTTCAGGGCGATCTTCAGGATCAGAGAATCGCGGGTTATCAATCGCCCCTGGGCGTGACCCGCACGCACACGGTCACGTTGCGCGGAGTGCAAACCCAGTCCGGTTTCACATTCGATCAGGTGCAGGTGTCTTACCAGACCCTTGGAACCCTCTCGGCCCGCCGCGACAACGCCATCCTGGTCTGCCACGCCCTGTCCGGCACGGCGCACATGGCCGGCCTTCACCCGGACACGGGGCGTCCGGGCTGGTGGGATTTTCACGTTGGCCCGGGCAAGACGATTGATACCGACAGATTCTTCGTGGTCTGTTCCAACGTGCTTGGGGGCTGCGACGGCACGACCGGTCCGCTTTCGCCCCGCCCTCAAAGCGGCAAGCCTTTCGGCATGGACTTCCCTCCCGTGACCATCCGCGACATGGTGGCGGTGCAGGCAAAACTGATCGAACATCTGGGCATTTCACGCCTCTTCGCCGTCATCGGCGGTTCGATGGGCGGAATGCAGGCCCTGTGCTGGGCGGTCCATTTCCCGGAACGCGTCCGCCTTTGCCTTCCGATTGCCACCTGCATTTCGCATAACGCGATGCAAATTGCATTCAATGAAATCGGCCGCCGCGCCATCCTGACCGATCCCGATTGGAAGGGCGGAAACTACGCGCCCGACCGCCCTCCCAAGCACGGTCTGGCCGTGGCCCGCATGGTGGGGCACGTCACGTATCTGAGCGAATACTCCATGACGCACAAGTTCGGCCGCGCCCTGCAGCCGCCGGTCAATTCCGCTGCCGCCGAGGCGGCGGTCTTCACCATCCAAAGCTACCTTCACCACCAGGGAGAAAGTTTCGTGAATCGGTTTGATGCCAATTCCTATCTTTACCTGACCAACGCGCTGGACCAGTTCGATTTCTTTGACGGCGCGCCGCCCGAAGAGGTTCTGCGCCGGGTCAAAGCCCGTTTTCTGGTCGTCTCCTTCGCCTCCGACTGGCTCTATCCCCCGCCGCAGTCGCGGGAACTGGTCCGCTGGCTCAAGCGCTGCCGCGTGGCCGCCACCTACATCAACCTGGAAACCCTTTACGGGCACGATTCGTTTCTGATCGAGAATCCGGAGTTCGCCCGCGTGGTGCGGCACTACCTCGAACATGAACACCGCAAGGCCGGTTTCCAGGAGGCCGGCGCGGTCATTTAGCGGAGCCATGCATCCGGGAATTTACCAAAGTGTTCTTGACTGGATACCCAGGGGCGCTCGCGTGCTGGACTTGGGAACGGGCGACGGCGCTTTCCTGGAGCGACTCGTTCAGGCCAAGGGCGTCCTGGCCGAGGGCGTGGAAAGAAATCCCCGGTTGGTCGCCCGTTGCATCCAACGGGGCTTGGTGGCGCACCAAGGCGACATCGCGGAGGGGTTGGATCAGTACGGCGATCAGACATTCGACTACGTGCTGCTGCTGGGCACGTTTCAGGAGTTGATTTCGCCCGTCGAGACCGTCCGCGAAGCCTTTCGCGTCGGACGCCGGCTCATCATCGCCTACACCAACTTTGCCCATTATTTGGTGCGGCTCCAGATTCTCTTTCGCGGACGAACGCCGGTCACCCAATCTCTCCCCGAACTCTGGTTCCGCACAACCAACTTGCATTTCCTGTCCACCCTGGACTTCCGTGAATTCTGCCGGCAGATGGGCGTCTCGGCCAATCGCCGGGCCTGCTTTAACTCGCGCGGGGAGGTGGCGGTTTTGCCCAATCTCTTTGCCGAGGAAGTTGTGACCTTGTTGGAGTCTGCCAGACCACAGCCCACGGGCACCGACGCATCCGGCGACATTTCATCTTGAAGACCAACAAGACGGACTTTAAGTCTTTCCTTGGCATCGTTCCACCGGAAAAGCGTCGGCTGGCTTTACACTATTGTCCAAACAGGGGTTTTCCCTCGTAACCGCCCCGGTTTTCCCGGATGGCCTGTCGAATTGGTTTACACAATGAGGGTTTGGACGCTTCGGCTAGATGAATCGTAAGTTGCTCATCATAAAACGCTTACACGCCGTTTCTCCTTCCTGGGAAAAGTGGCCTGTCAGATGCTCTTGATTCCGTTGAGTTTAGGGAAATTGAGTAACTGTGTGAATACTATCGTTCTGTTTTGGGAAGGCTCCACTTCCTCAAGTGGGGCCAGACTCGCGGTGTTCGTGAACACGTCGCGCGTTCCTTGTCTTTTGTAGCAAGTTTCGTCGCGCTTTTGTGGCTATGCATCTTCCCCGTGCATAGCCACATTTTTTGCCCGCGCCGCCCGCTGCATTTCGGTTTTTGGGGTTGCCGTTTCCGGCTCTTAATCCTAATCTTAATCCTGATCTTAGTCCTAATCCTGATTGCGCGATGAGGAATGGGAATAAGTCATCGGCATGAAGATCAATTTAGCTTACGGCCAGGGCCATCTGCCCGTCACTTTGCCCGACGGGCGCGTCACCGTCATCGAACCCTCGCACCGCCCCGGCCTGCCCGACGAGCGCGCCGCCCTTTTCGCCGCCCTGGATAACCCGGTCGCCGCCCGCCCGTTGCGCCAATGGATCCGACCCGGCAACCGCGTTTGCATTGCCTTCACCGATCTGACGCGGGCCACGCCCAATGAGCGCCTGATTCCCTGGCTCCTGGAGTACCTGGCCGGCGTGCCGCCCCAGGACGTCACTCTGCTCAACCAACTCGGCACCCACCGGCCCAACACCCCGGCGGAATTGGAAAAAATGCTGACGCCCCAGGTCACGCGCCGCTACCGCGTCCTCAATCACGAAGCCGCCAACCCGGCCGCCCTGGCGCCATTCGGCACCATGCGCGACGGCGCTCCCGCCCTCATCAACCGCCACCTGGCGGAAGCCGACGTGCGCATCATCACCGGCTTCATCGAGCCGCATTTCTTCGCCGGTTTCAGCGGCGGCATCAAAGGCATCATTCCCGGCTGCGGCGGCCTGCGCAGCATCATGAGCAATCACGGCTTCAAGAACATCGCCGATCCTAACGCCACCTTCGGCGTCACGGCGGGCAATCCCTTGTGGGAGGAATTGCGCGACGTCGCCTTGCGCGTCGGGCCGGCCTTTCTCCTCAACGTCAGCCTCAACGAAGCGCGCCAGATCACCGGCGTTTTTGCCGGCGACTTGCTCCAGGCGCACCATGCCGGCTGCGAATTTGTCCGCCAATCGGCCATGCAAAAAGTCAACGCCCCCTTCGACATTGTCGTCACCACCAACAGCGGCTATCCGCTGGATTTGAACCTCTACCAGGGCGTCAAAGGCATGAGCGCCGGGGCGCGGATTCTGCTCAAGGGCGGCCTGTTGATCCTGGCCTGCGAATGCCGCGAAGGCCTGCCGCCGGACAGCCCGCTGGAAAAGCTCCTCTTCAGCGTCGGCGGCCCGGAGGAAATACTGGCCCTCTTGAGCACCCCCGGCTTTGTCCGGCCCGAACAATGGGAGGCCCAAATCCAGGCCCTGATCCAGCGCCAGGCCGAAGTTCTGATTTACAGTTCGCTCCCCGACGAGACCGCGCGCCGCGCCTTCCTCACGCCGTGCCACGATATCAGCGCGGCCGTCGCCCGCCGCTTGGAGACCTTGGGCTCGCGCGCCCGCGTCGCCGTCCTGCCCCAAGGCCCGGTGACCATTCCCTATCTGGCCCTTTCCGGCTCCTAACACGGATATTTCACACGCCTCTCAATCGTCCGACACAGTGCAAGGTAGGGCGAGGCTCCCGCCGAGCCGGGGCTTCCGTTCAACAAATGGCTCGGCAGAGCCTCGCCCTGCCAACGTGTGAAAAATCCGGGCTAATCATGCGACTCTGGCCATCCTCACTCCGGCATTGACAAAATGGCAGATTAAGGAATCCTTAAAGCATGATAGATTTGGACATGATGACCGTTTCAAGGGTCGGCCAGAGCACCCTTCCCAAATGGTGGCGGGACGCCTCTGGTTTATCCGATGGTGGTGTGGTCGAGGTGCGGCCAATGCGCGACGGCAAAAACAGCATCGTGCTGACCCCCAAACCGGCCAAACGCCGCGGAGCCGTCGGGCTGCTTAAGCTTTTCTCCAACTGCCCGGTCCCGATTCCACCGCCAGAACGGCATCACCTTCCATTCTCTGCTTTTTCGAACCTCTGATTCCCCTGCTTTCGGACGGTGCGCGGAAGTGGGATTTCGTCTTGACGTAAAATCGTTCATTCTCCCCTGCCCTTCCGATTGCACAACGGATTTTCATGCTTCGCGCCAGCGTCACAAGGCGCGCGCCGTTGGAGCGCAAAAGCAACCTGATTTACACCAAAGGTCGTCGTTTGGTCTTGGCCTTTGGTGGTTGCGTTGCGGTCGCCCGGCGTAGCACTGAACACCATTCTAAAGGTGGTTTTTACTGTCTTGCGCAACGGAAGGATTTCAGTCATTGATTGTTGCATGAAGTTTGAAAAATTTGTTATAATGGTGGTTGCGGGGAGCATTTGGGTCGCGGAAGTTGGTGACAAGTCGCTTCCTCCCCACCCCACATCCGAAAATGCCTTTCCGAATCAAGTCCAACTTTCTCCTTTATACACCTGTTGCGAGAGCGGGCTTCCTATCGTCCGCAAAATTAGTGTTGATTCCAGTGCAAATGGTTCGGAGTCAGTGGACCTTGTAATGTTGGTGGAACGATTGATTTAGCCGTCTTTTTTTGTTTTGCCAAACGGAACGCCTTCAATCATTGTGCGAGTATGAGGAGCATGCAAAAATACGAGAGCATTTTACGCGAGATTAACCTCGAAATTGAAAAGTTCAATGTGCTTTTGGTGGAGGAGTTCAGGATCGTTTCATTGAATGCCTCCGACTCCGAATCTTGCTACGTCATTGCCGACGTTCCTTGGAGCGATCAGGTATGGCCACAAAATCAGCTCTTTCCAGGCGTCTATATACTTTGCGCCCGACACCAAACGGATTCAAAACGATTGGGTGCCTACATCGGCAAGGCGTCGCTGAACCACATTGGCTCCCGTCTTTGGGCTCACCTCTACCCGCATAGCGCAACCAACATCTACCTGATGTACGATCTTTCTGGCGAGCCTTTCATCATCGAGGCGATTGTTGCTATCGGACTTCGCGATTCCCGAATGAGAGCGTTGGCTACGGCGTTGGAGGAGTTCATCATCGCTGGCGTGAGAGAGCGCGTTCACCTACTCAACGGCACTGGCAATGTTTGAGCGAAAAAAAGGCTTGCCAAACGGGAAGGACTTCAAGCATTGTGCGAGCATGTATGAATCTTCAGGAGTTTATTAGCAATTCGTTGCTGCAGATTTTATCGGGTGTCTCTAAGGCGCGACAGGTAAACCCGCTAATTGGTGGTGGGGTAACGGCTTTGGGAAAGCAAGAGTTCAGTTGCACGATGACAAACGGGCAGGCCGGATTCTTGGTGGAGTTCGACGTTGCGGTTATGGCGAGCGAAAAAACTGATAAGGAAGCCGCAGGGGGTATTGAAGTGGTTCGAATCGTTAAGGTGGGTGGACAAGTATCTGCCGCATCTGAACAAGCCACCGAGAATCGGATTCGGTTCTGCGTTCCAATAGTGTTTAGTTCGCTCGAGGAAGACCGGAAGCAGATGGTTGAGGACGCGCAATTTAACCTCTCGATGCGCCGATAAACGGGTTTCGGATAATCAGTTTCCGAATTCAGAGCGGTCTTTCCCCCTTCGCGCCAGCGTCATAAGGCGCGCGCCTTTGGAGCGCAAAAGCAATCTGGCATCGCCCAAGCGGTCCGCCTGCCAACCGAATCTTTGCCGCTCACCCGTACGGTTCCCCTGCAACCAAACCCCACCCTAAAAGCAGTTTTGGGAGTGGGGGGAAAAAGGCTTGCCAAACGGGCATCCTTCAAGCACGGCGCGAAATATGCCCAAGGTCTGCCATTGGTTTAGTCACGCCTTCATTCCGCAAATCCTCCCTCCAAAAACTGCTTCATTTTCTGTGACAAACGCAATCGCAGCTTTGGATCCGACCACACGTTCAACCCTTTTAAGAGAGCCGATTGCTCTTTGGCATTGGTGCCGGTGACAAACATCAGCTTTTGGAATTCATCCGCGGAGAGCAATTCCTTGCAGGTAAGAATGATGCCGGCCAGTGTGGCAGCGCCTTTTCTCAGCGAATCGGCCGCCGGTTGGTACTCTGGATCATTCTCTGCCGCCTCGCCCAGCTTCTCCACGAGATCGTGCAACTTTTTCAAGGCCTCACCGCACTCGTAATGCTTTTGCGCAATGAGCAATTGGATGTTTTCGTTCATGCTTTCCTCGTCTGGCACGCGCGGGGCAACAAAACGGGTCGTCCACGGCCCCGAGATATTGCGTGCGAACTCTTCGTGCCCTGCCGGAACCCTGCTCCATTCCCGCCCCCTCGGTCAACACCCGGAAATGCAACCACGGATTTCCCGGATGTCACGGATAAGAAGCAGCGGGTTTCCCATCCGTGAAATCTGTGAAATCCGTGGTAAGAAATCCTCCCGAACAAGAAATGTGATTGCGACGGGTGCGGGTTGGTGCCACTTAGTGGGCAGAATTGAAACCGCGCCGCAAAATGCAGCCGGCCGCGGCCCCGCCGCCGGTTCCGCGCCATAAATGGCTGTTCCGCCTCGCGGCGCTCCTGCTGGCGCCGCTGCTGGCGCTGGCGGCGTTAGAGGCGGCGCTGCGCCTGGCGGGCTACGGCTACCCGACCGGCCTGTTCGAGAAGGTCCGCCTGCAAGGCCGGGATTACCTGCTCAACAATGAGAAGTTCAGCCTGCGTTTCTTTCCGCCGGAATTGTCCCGCTGGCCCAGCCCGCTGATGATGGGAGCGGTCAAACCGGCCGGCTCGTGCCGCATTTTTATCTTCGGCGAATCGGCGGCGCAAGGGGACCCGGAGCCGCCGTTCGGGGCGGGCCGGTATCTGGAGGTCTTGTTGCGGGAACGCTATCCGGGGGTGAATTTCGAGGTGATCAACGTGGCCATCACGGCCATCAATTCCCATGTCATCGTGCCCATGGCCCGCGAATGCGCCCGTTACCAGGGCGACCTTTGGATCATCTATATGGGGAACAATGAGATGATCGGGCCTTTTGGCGCCGCCACGGTTTTCGGCGCCAAAGCGCCGCCTTGGCCGGCGGTGCGGCTGGGGCTGGCTCTTCAGACCATGCGCGCGGGCCAATTGCTCATGGACCTGGGCCGGAAGCTCAAAAGCAAGGCGGGCGGGCCGGGCGTTTGGGGCGGATTGCAGATGTTCCTGGGCAATCAACTGGCGCCCAATGATCCGCGAAAGGAGGTCGTCTATAAAAATTTTCAGCGGAACCTCCAGGACATCGTGCGCGCGGGCCGCAACGGCGGCGCCGCCATTATCCTAAGCACGGTGGCGGTGAACCTCAAGGATTGCCCGCCTTTTGCCTCGCTCCCCTCCGCCAGCCTCGCGCCGGCCGGGCGGGAGAAATGCGAGCGCTTGTGCGCGGATGGACGCGCGGCAGAGGCAAACGGCGACTGGAAATTGGCGGCGGCTGATTTTGCGGACGCCCTCGCATTGGACCCCCAACTGGCGGAAGCCCATTTCCGCGAAGGCGAATGCCTCTTGCGGCTGAATGACGCCGCCGCCGCCCGCCACTTTCAGACGGCCTGCGATTGCGACGCCCTGCCCTTCCGGGCTGATTCCCGCATCAACGGGATCATCCGGGAAACCGGAGCGCGGCTCGGCGGACCGGACCTGGCTTTGTGCGACGCCGCAGCCGGGCTGCCCGGAGACGGGAAGATTGCCGGAGAGGAGACCTTTTACGAGCATGTCCACTTCAATTTCGACGGCAATTACCGGCTGGCTTTGTTGTGGGCGGCCCAGGCCGAACGGCTCCTGCCCGCCAATGTCAAGACTAAGGCACAGGGCCGCTGGGCCTCCCAGGAACTGTGCGAGGCGCGCCTGGGCCTGACGGATTGGAACCGGTGCGACGTGTTCCACGCGGTGCGGCAACGCATGGCGCAGCCGCCGCTCAACAGCCAGTTCAACAACCAACGGCGCGTCTCGGAATTGACGGCCCGCATAGACCGCATATTGGCGCAGAGGGACGCGACGGCGGCCGCCAGCGCGCGCGCCCTCTACGCCGATGCCATCGCGCGCGCCCCGCGCGATTACGTGCTGCACGAGAACTACGGCGAGTTTCTCGAATTGACCGGGGATTTCAAGCAAGCCGCGCTGGAATGGAGGCGGGCGCGGGAGTTGATGCCGCGCAACCCGTTCGCCTTTCTGACCGAAGGGCAAATGTTGGAGAAGCTGGGGGAATTGCCGGCGGCGCGGGAGGCCTTTCAGCAGGCGGTGAATGTTCATCCGCAGTACGCCGAGGCCTGGTTCGAGCTGGGCAAAGTGGCGGCGGTGGAAGGCAAATTGCAGGAGGCGCTGGAGAACTATCGCCGGTCGGCGGCGTTGCAACCCAACGACGCGCAAACTTATGTTTGCATGGGCAAGGCCTTGTCGCTCTTGAAGCGGACAGACGAGTCGCTGCAATCCTTCCGGCGGGCGCTGGAATTAGACGGAGCGAATTGGGAGGCGCATTACGCGCTGGGCGGGGAGTTGGGCATGCATGGGCGGATAGCGGAGGCCAAAGCGCAATTTCAGGAAGTGGTCCGCCTGCAGCCGCAAAACGCCATGGGCCATCTGAACCTGGGGGTGGCCCTGCTCAAACTCAACGACGCGGAGGGGGCGCGGCGGGAATTCACCGAGACCTTGCGTCTGGACCCGGGCAACAAATCGGCCCGCAACTACCTGGCCGCCGCCGGCAAGTGACTTTAGACTTTGAGCTTTGAACTTTGAACTTTGAACCTTATACTGCGCGGAAGCATGTGGGCGCTGTGCAAAGAGTTTTTTAGCTTCTGCAAGCAGGAGAAAAAGTGGTGGCTGATCCCCCTGATTGTCCTGCTGCTGGTGCTGGGCGCCATTCTCATCTTTACAGCCAGCTCCGGCATCGCCTGGGCGCTCTATCCGTTCATGTAAACCATGCCCCCGCCGCGCCACGTCTTGGGTCTCTCGGCCTATTACCACGACGCCGCCGCCGCGTTGCTGCGCGAGGGGCGGATTGTCGCCGCGGCGCAGGAGGAGCGGTTTACACGGATCAAGAACGAGCCGGACTTTCCGCGGCAGGCCATCCAGTTCTGCCTGCGATGCGGCGGGTTGGAGGCGGCGGAACTGGATTGCGTCGTCTTTTATGACAAGCCGGTCTTGAAATTCACCCGGCTGCTGGAAACGTACCTGGCCGTCGCACCGGGGGGATGGCGCACTTTCCCGCAAGTGCTCTCCAACTGGCTGGGCGGGAAACTGGACCTGCGCAAAACCATCCGCCAGGAGTTGGCGGGCCTGCGGGCCGAATGCCCCATCCTTTTCACGGCGCATCACCAGGCCCACGCCGCCAGCGCGTTTTATCCCTCCCCGTTCACACAGGCGGCCATTCTGACCATAGACGCCGTCGGGGAATGGGCGACGACGACGATTGGCCGCGGGCGCGGAGAGAACATTGAACTGCTCAAGGAACTGCGCTTTCCGCATTCGCTGGGCATGCTCTACTCGGCCTTCACCGATTACTGCGGATTTCGCATCAATTCCGGCGAGTACAAACTCATGGGCCTGGCCCCCTACGGCGAACCGCTCTACGCCCAGGCCATCCTGCGCGAGTTGTTGGACCTCAAAGCCGACGGTTCGTTTTGGATGAACTTGGACTACTTCAATTTTCTGCGCGGCACGACCATGACCAATGGCCGGTTTCACCGGCTCTTCGACGGGCCGCCCCGCCGCCCGGAACAACCCATCGAGCAGCGCCATACGGACGTGGCGCGCTCGATTCAGGCTGTGACGGAGGAAGTCGTGCTGCGCCTGGCGCGCCACGCGCGGGAATTGACCGGGGAAAAGCATCTCTGCCTGGCGGGCGGCGTGGCGCTCAACTGCGTGGCCAACGGGCGCCTTTTGCGCGAACGAATTTTCGAGCGCCTTTGGATCCAGCCCGCCGCCAGCGACGCCGGAGGCGCCCTGGGCGCCGCGTTCGCCGCCTGGCACGCGCAACCGAACCAAGCCGGCCCCATGCCGGCCAAAACGGACGCGATGCAGGGCGCGCTCCTGGGGCCGGAATACTCGGACGAGGAAATCGAAGCGACCTTGCGCGGCCACGGGGCCAAATTCCAACGGATGAGCACGAGCGATTTGCTGGATGCCACCGTCCAACTGCTGCAAGCCGGGAAAGTGATCGGCTGGTTCCAGGGGCGGATGGAGTTCGGGCCGCGCGCGCTGGGCAATCGCTCGATCCTGGGCGACGCCCGCTCGCCCCAGATGCAATCGGTCATGAACCTGAAGGTGAAATTCCGCGAATCCTTCCGCCCCTTCGCGCCCATCGTGCGCCGCGAACGGGTCGCGGAATACTTTGACCTGACGGAGGAGTCGCCCTACATGCTGCTGGTGGCGCCGATCTTGCCGGCCTTGCGCCTGCCCTTGCCGCGAGGCGTCAAAGGATTGGAGTTGCTCAAACAGGCGCGAAGCACGCTGCCGGCGGTGACGCACGTTGACTACTCGGCGCGCATCCAGACGGTCGCGCGCCAGGACAATCCCCTGCTCTATGAACTGCTGCTGCGCTTTGAAAAGGCCACGCAGTGCGGCGTGCTGGTCAATACCTCGTTCAACGTGCGGGGCGAGCCGATTGTCTGCACGCCGGACGACGCCTACCGGTGTTTTGTCCACACGGAAATGGATTACCTGGCGATGGGGAACTTTTTGCTGGAGCGGGCCGGGCAGCCGGCGCGCCCGCCCGATCGCCGGGTGGCCCCGCAAGCGGACTGAGCATGAAGCTGAAACTTAAAGAAGAGCCGAAAGAATGGCGCAAGGCGGCGTGGATGAGCGCGCTGGGGCTGGCGCTGCTCAGCAGCCTGCTGCGCTGGCGGCGCGTCCTGCCCGCGGGGGCTTGGGGAATGATTCTGTGTTTCTTGGCCGCGCTGGCCGCGGCTGCGGCGCTGCGGCCACGATGGTTTCGGGGCTACTACCGTTTTTCGGCAAAATTGGGATTTGGCCTCAGCCAGGTGGCGGGGCGGGCCGTCCTGGCGCTCATTTTTTTCATCGTCGTCACGCCGCTGGGGCTGGTCCTGCGGATGCTGGGCAAAGACCCGTTGCGCCTGCGCCGCCCGGCGGGCAGTGAGGGGTATTGGACAGAAGTCCGGGAGAAATCCTCATTAGACCGGCTGTTTTAGGCCCATCTTCTACAGTAAAAGCGGAAAAGAGGGGTGTCTTACGAGGGAAAGCATCTTTCAAAAGTCAAAATGTAGTGACAAATTCTAACATCGTCGCTCG
>Ga0326728_10001430_pt1 | contig 84169 bp, 88 predicted proteins | sample MB3enrmetagenome_FD_207602 | JGI IMG/M metagenome (GOLD analysis project Ga0326728, IMG submission 207602) | Lab enriched peat soil microbial communities from McLean, Ithaca, NY, United States - MB31MN | ecosystem: Environmental > Terrestrial > Soil > Wetlands > Peat | place: USA: New York...
TGGGTGGCGGCACTGACGGCCGGCGGGTTTGACCTCGTCGTCACCGATTACGTCATGCACTGGACGGACGGTCTCGAGGTGCTCAAGACCCTGAAGGCCCGCTACCCCGAGTGCCCGGTCATCATGGTCACGGGCACCGGCAACGAGGAGGTCGCGGTTGCGGCGATGAAGTTGGGGCTCGACGAGTACGTCGTCAAGTCGGTGCTCCACCACCGGCGCCTGCCGAATGTGGTGCGGGCCGTACTCGAGCGCCGCCGCGCCGCCGAGCTTGAGGACCGCCTCGCGACTCTGACGGACGCACTCGAGGTGGGCGTGTACCGCAAGACGCTCGACGGGGGCCTGCTCGATTGTAACGCGGCCTTTAGGCGGCTCGCCGATCGGTGGGCTGCCGGAGACCCGGCGCTGCTGGCCAACCGGCTGTGCTGCGCGCCGGAGCTGGCCGCCGTGGCGTCACACCTGGTGCTCGGTCCGCAACCCGTCTATGAGGTGGCGATTGCCGGTCCGCACGGCGAGCAGCACTGGCTCAGCGCTCGCCGGGTTCTGACCTCGCGCGGTGCCGACACGATCGTCGATGGCTTCGTGACCGACGTGACGGCGCAGCATCAGACCCTCGAACAGCTGCGTCAGAGCGAAGCGCGCAACCGTAGCATTCTCGATAGTTTGCGGGAGGCTCACATTACGGCAGATGGCTCCGGCACAATTATTCAGGTGAACCCTGCCGCGGTCCGACTCTTTGGCTACCGGGAGGAGGATCTGATCGGCCAGAGCGTCGCAAAGCTGGTCGCTCCCGCTTACGAAAGCCCCCATGTGCAGCAACGTATGCATGAAGCATCGACATGTGATCGCGACATAATACGGGGCGCCAGGGTCTATGAAGACGGCGGCCTGCGCAAGGACGGCACACGGTTCCCGGTTGACGTAATCGTCAACCGCATTTCGACCAATGCCGGTATATACCTGAACGCCATTGTGCGGGACTTGACCGAAGAGCGCGCCGCGAGCGCAACTTTACGACTGTTGCATGAAGCCATGGAGGCCGCGTTTGACGCGGTGGTCGTGACCGATAAGCACTCGGTCCTCATTTACTGCAACGGGGCCTTTACGCGGATCACCGGGCTCACGCTATCGGAAATGCAAGGGCGAATGGTCTACCAGATGCTGATCGAGCAGGGCCTGATGGATCTCAGCCGGGAAGACTATCGCAAGGCCCGCGGGTTTGATGCCTCCTGGACAGGGCGTCTGCTGCTAACGCTGCCGGACGGCACCAAACAGATACAAAATGTGGTGACGACGCCGGTGCTCGATGAGCACGGCACTATCATTCACTACGTTGCCGTGTGGCGCAACGTCTCCGCCGAAGTCGACCTGCAACAGCAACTGCTGCGCGCTCAGAAGCTCGAGGCCGTGGGTCAGCTTGCCGCCGGTATCGCGCACGAGATCAACACGCCCATTCAGTTTGTCGGCGACAACCTGCGGTTCCTCGGCGAGACTTTTGAAGAACTGCAAACGCTGTGTCAGTCGCTCCGCGAGATTTCGCATTCCGCGGATGGGCGCGACGCGCCCTCGGCTACGCTCGCCGCAGCTCTCGATAACGCGGAGACCAGCTATTTGTTTACCGAAGGGCCGCGTGCGGTGACACAGTCGCTCGAGGGGATTAACCGTGTGGCTCGCATCGTGCGTGCGATGAAGGATTTCTCCCATCCAGGACAGAGCTTGATGGAGATGGATCTAAACCGCGCCATCGAAAGCACGATCACCATTTCCAGCAACGAGTGGAAGTACGTGGCAATGATAGAGACGGACTTTGACGCTGAGCTTCCTGTCGTGCCGGTTCTTCCCGGAGAGTTCAACCAAGTCATTCTAAACATGATCGTCAATGCGGCCCATGCGATCGCCGACGTCGTGGGCGACGGAAGCGCCGACAAGGGCCGCATCCGCGTCACGACCCGTCGCCAAGAGTCGTCGGCCGAGATCACCATCGAGGACACCGGCGCCGGCATTCCTGAGGAGATCCGCCACCGAATCTTCGATCCGTTCTTCACGACGAAGGCAGTAGGCAAAGGCACGGGCCAGGGCCTCGCCATCGCCCACAACGTCATCGTCGAGAAGCATCGCGGCAGCATTTCAGTCGCGAGCGAACCGGGCGCCGGAACCTGCTTCACGATTCGCCTGCCTCTGCAACGCGCAGCGAAAGACGCAGACGCGGAAGCCGCGGACGGGGAATCCTGATGGGCGATACGGAAACCCGCTGCCGGATTGTGTTTGTCGATGATGAACCTCGAATTCTCGAGGGCTTGCGTCGCATGCTGCATAGCGCACGGAACGAGTGGTCGATGACTTTCGTGGAGGGCGGTGCGCAGGCGCTCGAGCTAATGGCCCGCGAACCGGTCGATGTCATTGTCACGGACATGCGGATGCCCGTCATGGATGGCACCGGCCTGCTGGAGCGCGTCAAGAGCCTGCATCCCCGCACCATTCGACTGATCCTATCGGGGCGTAGCGATCCGTCTCCGGTAATGAAAGCGGCGGGCGTCGCGCATCAGTATCTGAGCAAGCCATGCGACGCGGAGACCCTCAAGGCCACCATCCGACGTACGCGCGCACTCAATGATCTACTCCACAGCCCACGCCTGTTGGAGGTGGTCGGCCGCATCCGGAGTCTGCCCACGGTGCCGGCCGTCTACCAGGAGCTAATGCGTTGTCTGCGCGACCCCGAGGCCTCACTCATATCGGTGGCCAAGATCATCGCCAAAGACATGGGCATGAGCGCGATGATGCTTAAGCTCGTCAACTCCGCCTTTTTTGGCGTGCCACAGCAGACTTATTCCGTGCAACGGGCCGTCTCCCTCTTGGGCGTGGAAACGGTACTCGGGCTGGTCCTCATGCATGGCCTATTTGAAGAGCACGCGGATGCACGCACGGCGGCGGTGGATCCGGCTCAATTGCAGGCGAATTCTGAACTCGCCGCAGCCGCAATGCGCTGTGTAGCACGCCTAGAGCGGCTCGACACGGCGCTGGCGGACCAGGCCTATGTCGCAACGCTGCTGCAGGAGATCGGCACGCTGGTGTTGGCTACCCAACTACCGGAACAGTACGCCGATGTTGTGACACGCGCGCGAGCGCTCGCCGTCCCTCTCGTCGAATTGGAGACAGCGGAGTTTGGAGCAACCCACGCGGAGGTTGGAGGCTACCTTCTCGGGTTATGGGGTCTACCGAGCCCGGTGGTCGAGGGTGTGGCATTTCACGAGACTCCGAGCGCAGTGCCGTCGGACACGCTGACGACTGCGGCTCTGGTTCATATTGGGAATCGCCTCGCGAGTGAAACCGCGCCGGCCACCTCGAATGCGGCGGCGCGTCCGGCCGATGAGGACTTGCTTCGCGCAACCCATCTGTCGGAACGATGGCCGGCGTGGCTCGAAGCGTGGCGCGCGATCACCGGAGGCGCTGCGGCGTGATGACCGAAAAGATCCTTTTTGTCGACGACGAGCCGAATGTTCTCGAAGGCATTCGCCGGAGCTTGCGAAGGAACGCCGACATCGAAACAGCGACCGGGGGCGCAGAGGGTCTGCGTGCGATCGAGGCGGCGGGGCCGTTCGCGGTAATCGTGTCCGACATGCGCATGCCGAAAATGAGCGGCTCCGAATTCCTCGCGCGGGTGCGGGAAACAAGTCCGCAATCGGTGCGCATGATGCTGACTGGTCAGACGGATATCGAATCGGCGATGGCTGCCGTGAATGACGGCCAGGTCTTCCGCTTTCTAACCAAACCATGCAGTTCCGAATCCCTGTGGGGGGCGATTGAGGCAGGGCTAACGCAATTTCGCTTGATCAGGGCTGAAAAGGAGCTCCTTGAGCAGACTCTGGCCGGCGCGGTTAAGATGCTCACGGATATTCTGGCGCTGGCAAACCCGATGGTATTTGCGAGAGCGGAGCGCGTCCAGCGGTACGTCCAGGCATTGGTTCAGCACCTGGCTGTGCCCGAGAGCTGGGAGATTCGTCTGGCAGGGATGCTGTCGCAGATCGGGTGCGTTGGGCTCCCGCAGGAAACGCTGTCGAAGCTATACGCCTCGGAGGCCCTTAGCGAGGCGGAACAGCAGCTGTTCGCGGAGCACCCGGCCCTCGCGGCACGGTTGCTGAGCGGCATTCCACGCCTCGAACGGGTGGCCGCGATGGTCGCGGCACAGGGGTCTATCGACGTTTCGGCGCTGCCTGCCGAGCCGCGCCACTGGAATCTGCCGACGCTGGGCGCGACCCTTCTGCACGTCGCGAGCGAATACGAACGTTTGCTCATGGGTGGGAGACGGCCCGCTCAAGCCGTTGAACAGTTGCGCACGACGCTCGGTTACCCTCGACCGATCCTCGAGGCCCTGCAGTGCTTGCCTCCTGTCGAGGAACGGATGGCCATTCGCATGGTCCACGTACGCGACTTGGTGCCCGGGATGGTGATTGATCAGGACCTCGTGAGCACCACCGGAGCGCGGCTGGTCGCCGCCGGCCAAGAGGTTACCCGCGCGCTCCTTGAGCGCCTGCGGAACATCAGCGCGGGCATCGGTGTTGTTGAGCCATTCCGTGTACGGGCGCCGGCGTGAGCAGTTGTTCTCTTTTTGTCCAGAGGATGTTGCCGCAATGAATAGCATCGATGGCGACGATCGCCGCACCGTCGTCATGTTTGTGGACGATGACCCTGGGGTGACCGCCGCGCTGAAGCGAGTCCTGCGGCATGAACCCTATGAGGTGATCGAGGAGACGTCCGCCGATGGAGCGCTGCGCGTGTTGGGCGCTCGGCCGGTCGACGTGGTGTTCTCCGATGAGCAGATGCCCGGGATGTCGGGCTCGGCGTTTCTGGCAGAAGTCCGGCGCCGGTTCCCGCGCACGATTCGCATGATCCTGTCCGGACAGGCCACTTTGGAAGCGGCCGTCCGAGCCATCAACGAGGGCCGGGTCTACCGGTTCTTCCTGAAGCCCTGCCATCCTTCTGATGTTAAAGCGGCGATCCGGCAGAGTCTCGAACAGCGACAGCTTGCGGATCTGAGCCGCCAGTTGCTGCAGCGTCATCAAAAACAGGCGCAGCAATTGCGGGCGCTCGAGCACCACAGTCCCGGAATTACGCAGCTGCATACCGATGCGGATGGCGCAATCATCGTTGAGGAGACCGACGCGGACTGCGATCCGCGGGAGCTGCTGCAGGCTCTGTCCAAGGCGCTTGACACCTAGCCCTATGACCGTGGTGGTCTCCGCTGCCGTATCTACTTCACGCGGTTAGATCCGTCACCCTCGTCGGTCGGGACCGGGTAATAGTGATTTAGGCACAGGTTACACAACGTGTGGCTGACATTGAGTTGCGGGCAGCGCACCCACTCCGGCACCCAGTGCCAAGCGGTAGGACCGACTACCGTCCGGACCCGACGGCAGTGCGCGCACTGATGTATGAGACCGGCGTCATCCACATAGACCGATGAGACCGGCGGCATAGAAATCTGCTCTGAAGGCAGGTGAGGTACCTCGACCAGCAGAGAGTTCACGACGAGCAGCGCCCCGCTCGATGAGCCGTGGAGGGGATAGACTGTCATGAGATACCGCCTTAAAAGGTCGGCGCTGGAACATTCGTACTCATGTTGGGGAGGATGCTTGCCTCCGGCAGCGAGTGCGGCCGAGAAGAACTCCTGATACCACACCTTGAGACACTCGGGAACCGCGTCGAGCACCAATCTGCCGATCGGCCAATGATCGGATATGCCCGGCTCGCCACCATTGCTGGCCGCGAAGGCGAACCAGGCCGGGTTCAAGTAGGCGAGCGTCAAGTCTGGCCAAAGACCGTAGATCGTGTCCGGCTGCTGATCGAGATCAAGGAGGCCGAACTGATCCAGCAGCGGCGCAAACCGAGGATCACGGCGAGAAACGAAGGCATCTTGCAAAGCAGGCACTCCGGCATTGCGATGAGATTGCCGCCCAACTCTACACCGGAAAGTCCGGCGTGCGTACGGTGGGGGCCGTTGCCGCCGTCGCTACATCAAGAGGCGCACGAATCCCGCGTGGGACAATCCTGCAAAAATAGGCTGTTGGTGTTTTGGTCCGCGTAAAGCCAGCTCTGGGTTCCCGTCGCCGCCGGGCCGCCTTGATCTTGCGGCCCGTCCTGCGGCGCTTGCCGCTACCAATACGGCCGAGCTTGCGGGCGGCGTCGATCCCGGCGGCCGGATGTGGTCGATATCAATCGCGCGACGGCGCTGCTGCAAACCAATGGTCAACTTGGCTGCTACGGGTTAGGAGTTCCGGCTTCGAGGGCGAAGAGCAGCGCGAGACCCCTCGACACCGAGGTTGGGGCAATGCTGCGGCGGAACGGCACAGGGCCACGAGCGTTCGTCGCCCGGAGTCAACTCGGGACTCTATTATGAATCGCCCAGTAGAGGCCGGCTCGTGCGACTACGTCTAGGAACGCATGAGCATCGACCGGTTTCACGAGGTAGCTGTTCGCCCCGATGGCGTAGGCCTCGGCCATATCCCGTTCTTCGGCGCTGGACGTCAGTATGACGACCGGGATCGTGCGCGTGCGCTCGTCGCTCTTGATCTGCCTTAGGACCTCGATGCCGCTGAGCTTCGGCATTCGGATGTCGAGCAGAATGAGGCAGGGATTCTTGGAGACTCGCGAGACATACTGTCCGCGACAGAAAACAAAGTCCAACGCGGCAGCGCCGTCCTGAAGCCAAGTGACCTTATTCGCCAGGTTGATTCTCTTCAGTGCCCGCATCGTCATTTCAGCGTCGATCGCGTTGTCGTCGACGACCAGAATGTCAACTAGTTGGAGCCGGTCCACGTTCACCCCGTGCGTAATAATACGAGTTGCGACACCGCGCCTGAGTCGATGCACTCCCAGTTCTCGAGCGAGGCCCGGCGCGGTGATGTTCTATGAGGCTCCAACCAACGCGCTGTTAGCGACCATGGAGAGGGGATGCCGCAGGAGCGCGGTCCTGGGATGCCATGGCGGCATTGATGTCGGCTGAGCTTCACGCACCCCCGCGAGGATTCTTAGAGCCACGTCTGGGGAGCGGCCCAGGCTGCGACACGCCTTAGTGTGTTCTCTATGCGACCCACGCTTGCTCCGAAGTAAGATGCCGTGCGGCGGCATGACTGCCGGACCATCAGGCGATTTAGGGCCTGCGGTTAGACCGCGGCTCTGGACTTGAGCGCGCGAGCCACATTTTTCTTGGTCTAGCTCAAGAACGAGGCGCCTCTCGAAGCCGCCTTAATCAGGATTCGCCGCCATATTGGGCAGCGAACCACAGAAGCAAGTTAGTCTACCGAAGTGGCCGCCGTCAAGCGACCGCGTGATTTCCCGCGTGTCGCGCGGCTCCACTGGTAGGCCCGCCGGTAAGAATCGCGGTAGGGACGCGCGTTGCCGCGCGCCCCCCCCCGCACAAAACCGGACGGGCCTTAAAGTACTTCTTTGGGCACCACCGGCGGAGTAGACTCGCGCCGTATCATTAGCCAATCGCCCAGCCCTCACGACATTCCGTCTGGAGTCTCCGTGTCTTTGTTTGGCTTCGCGCGCCCACTCTTCAAGAGTACCGTGCTCGCTGGTATCGGAATCGCTGGAATATCGGTGGGGCACGCTGCACCCAATGCGTGCGCCCTAGTCACGGTGGCAGAGGTGTCCGCCGCCGTCGGCCAGCCCGTATCAGGCGGTAAAGTCTCCGTGGTCAACGCTCCCCAATCAATGACCTCGAGCTGCCCGTACTCGGCTGGGTCGCTGATGATCCAGGTTAGGGTCTCCCTGTATCCGTCAGCAGGGGAGGCGCAGAAGGAGTTCTCGGACCGATTGCAGAACAGTCGCGATCATGACGACGCCTCTCAGAAAACGACGGCAGAATCGGGCGTCGGAGAAGGCGCATATTCGGCGACGCGCAGCGTCCCGGCCGTCGCAGAATGGACGGCCGTCCACGGTCCTCGAATCATTTCAATCGGTATCTTGGGTCAGGGGGCGACAACGGTGCCACGCGATCGCTTGCGCGGATTCATTCTCGCGGCACTCGGGGGTCGCGTACTTTTCATGTTGAAACTAGCGGTTTCTCTGCGGCAATGCAAAATCCATGCGCCTAAGCTGCTGATGCGACAAGGCGATCGGCGTATCGCTCAACAGGGAATCGGTACGTACCCCTGAAGTTGATATGGCGGTGTCCGACCGGTCCGATGCTTCGCAAGGCGTCGATGGAATACCGGGGCGCCGTACGCTGACTTTCGCGTTCAACGGCTAATTAGATACTGACAGTTTGCTAGTGTGACATCACGCACGCCGGCCGGTGCATCGTGCGCGGACAATTATTCTTACGGCTATTTCGTCGCGTGCGGGGCAGAAAATTATGACCGGATCCTCACCAGCCGAGACCATCCAGGGTTTGCAAGGAACCGTCCATCTTCCGGAGGCGTCGACCACGACGGAGAGCTTGCGTGCGGCGTTTGCGACGCCCCATGGCCCTCATCGTCAGAAGGTCGGTGAGTTGTTGGTCGCGGCTGGTTGTGTGACTGACACCGGGGTGCATCGCGCTCTGGCTATGCAGGCGAACCACCTGGACGTGCGACTCGGAGATCAGCTGCTCAACACGAATCGGGTGCAGGACGAGCTTCTTTACCGGGCGCTCAGTGAACAGATGGGCGTGCCCTATGTCCGCTTGGGTGAATTCGATGTCGAACCGGCCGCGCTTGCCGCTCTGCCTCAGGACATTGCCCGCGGACGACGGGTGCTTCCGCTGATGTTCCACGAGGGGCGGCTCGTCATTGCCACCGACGATCCGGCCGATAACGACAAACTGTCGCTTCTGCGCTTTCGGACGCAGAAACCGATCGAAGTGGTATTAGCGAGTCCTCAGGACCTTGATACTGCGATCGCGACACATTACCCCGCCATGGAAGACGCCGCGCTGGAGTCTGAGGCGGATCGGCTGCTCGAGCAATACCCGGAGCCCGTGGTTTCGTTGGTCGAACGCCTTGCACAGGAGAAGCCGATCGTCAGGCTAGTGGAAAATCTGTTGCTAAATGCCGTGCAACGGCGTGCCTCTGACATCCACGTGCACCCGCGCGAGCACAAGGCCGACATGCGCTACAGAATCGACGGCTCCCTCGTCGGCGTCGGAGAGCTCAATCGAACACTTCTGCCGGGGGTGGTGGCGCGGATTAAAGTTCTCGCCAATATGGACCTGGCTGAGCACCGTCTACCGCAGGACGGGGCAATTCACTTTCCTACGCCACGCGGGCCAGTGGACATGCGCGTCTCTGTAATGCCTGCTATTCATGGAGAAGATGTGGTCATCCGTATTCTCGACCCGCGTGTTGGGCTGCGCCGGCTCGCCGAAGTCGGTTTCACGCCAGTGGATGAACGCCGGTTCAGAGCGCTCATTGACCGCAATCAGGGGCTCGTGCTCGTCACGGGACCCACCGGCAGCGGTAAGACGACGACGCTTTACGCAGCTCTACAGGAGCTGAACACCGGTGAGTACCATATCGTGACCGTCGAAGATCCGGTCGAGTATCGGCTCGACGGCATCGTGCAGATTCAGGTATATCCAGCTATCGATTTCGACTTCGCACGGGCGCTGCGAAACATTCTACGCCACGATCCGGACATCATTCTGATTGGCGAAATCCGCGACGCCGACACCGCGAAGATCGCCATAGAGAGCGCACTCACCGGCCATCTTGTATTGTCGACACTCCATACCAACAGCGCAGCGCAGACCGTCACGCGGCTTGTCGAGATCGGCATCCAGCCTTATCTCGTTAATGCCACATTAGCCGGCGTACTGGCGCAGCGGCTCGTACGTCGCAATTGCGAACACTGCAAGGTTGCGGAGCAAGTGGTTCCGGAAGTTCGCGACGCACTCGGCGTTGGGCCCAAGGAGGAGTTCTGGCGCGGTAGTGGGTGCGTGGAATGCTCCGGAACGGGCTTTCACGGACGGGTCGCGGTCTACGAATTGCTCGAGATGAGCTCGGAGCTTCGCAAGTTGGTGCTTGCGGCCGCAAGCCATGATCAGCTCGAAGCGCGAGCTGTCGATGAGGGCATGGTGCGACTCACTGCCCAGGCGCTTAGCTTGGCGCGCGCCGGCGTGATATCGCTCGGCGAAGTGTTTCGCGCGCGCCTGGAGTGAGGCCGGCTGCTAGCCCGCCGTCCATCTGGGGAATGTAGTGAATACCATCGCCTTTAAACAATTTTCGCAAGACGAACCTGACGCACGCGAAGCGTCTTCGGACATCGTCGCGGAACACCTTCCATGTGTCGTCTTTCGGCTGCACAGCGCGGGCGCCCACTGGCCACCTGTGTTCTCTTACGTGAGCGCACAGTCGACCGAATTGCTTGACGTCGAGCCAAACGCCATCGTGCTCGATCCCAGCATTCTGTTAGAGCGAATCCCGGAGGAAGACATAGTACAGCTGCGAGCCGGAATCACGCACGCATTCGCCACGCTGGGACAATGTCATCACGAATTCCGCCTGCGATTCGCCGATAGTGTCCGCTGGTTCGAATGCCGTGTACAAATGCACCGGCCGAATGCCGACACGCTCTGCGCAGACGGCTACCTGGCCGATATCACCGAGCGCAAGGCCGCGGAACTCAAGGACGCGAGACTCGCCGAGCGCTTCATGCGCGCGTTCGATATCGCGCCTCAACCCATGGCAATCGTGGATGCTCAGGGCAAATTCACGGCCCTGAACGAGATCTTCGTTCGCACATTCGGTTACACGCTGCAGGAGGTTCCGACGCTGGACATATACCTGCGAAGAATCTTTCCGGACGAGGACTACCGCGCGCGCCTGCTCAAGGAATGGACCGACGCCGGGCAGCGCTTCATGCAAACGCGTCTGCCACAAGCACCCCTCGTGGCGCAGCACCTGCGCAAGGACGGCTCGGAATGCACGTTGGAAGTCCGCACGACTTGGGATTCTGGCGAATGCATCGTGCTTCTGACCGACATCACAGAGCGATTGGCTGCGGAAGAGCGGACGCGGCTGTGGACGTCTGTTCTGGAGCAGAGTATGGAAGGCATTCTGATCTGCGATCCTAAGTCCCGCATCCTTGCCGTAAACCCCGCATTCGAACGGGTGACAGGATTCACCGGGCAGGAAGTTGTCGGAAAAACGCCGCGCATCCTGCACTCCGGCCGCCAGGACGCGAGTTTCTACGCCGACATGTGGCGAACGGTCGGAGCGACTGGGCAATGGAGCGGGGAAATTTGGAACCGGCGCAAGAGCGGTGAATTGTACATTGAGTGGATGGCGCTGAATGCGGTCTATGACCTGAGCGGGAGCATCTCACATTACATCGGTATCTTCTCGGATATTACGGAGCGCAAATCGGCGGAGGACCGACTGCGGTATCTCGCCCAGTACGATGCGCTGACGGATTTGCCGAACCGTGCATTCCTTCTACATCGACTGGAGCAGGTGGTCGAAATCGCGGCTCGCGGCGGCCTCAGGTTGGCGGTGCTATTCTTGGACCTCGACCGCTTCAAGTTCATCAACGATTCCATGGGTCATGAGGCGGGTGACCGGCTGTTGCAGGTGATCGCCCGGCGCATCAAAAGCGCTGTGCGGCAGTCCGATACGGTCGCGAGAATGGGCGGTGATGAGTTCGTCATCGTATTGTCTGAGTTGCAACACCCCGGCGATGCCGCACGCTTAGCCGAGGAACTGCTCGCAACGGTTTGCAGCCCCCTGATGCTTGGGGACCAGGAGGTGAGCGTGTCGGCAAGCATCGGGATCAGTGTGTTCCCGGGTGATGGCGCGCAGGCGGGCGACCTATTGCGCAACGCAGACATGGCCATGTATCGCGCGAAGAGCGCCGGGCGCAATCGATACGAGCTCTACGCGCGTGAGATGAACGAACATGCCGTCGATCGACTACAGACCGAGAACGCGCTGCGAATCGCGATCGACAGGCAGGAACTCGTGCTGCATTACCAGCCGCAGATCGATCTCGCTTCCGGCGCGATAGTCGGCGCAGAGGCGCTCGTAAGGTGGAGCCGGCCGGGTGTCGGCCTTGTGCTACCGGGCGAATTCATCCCGCTTGCGGAAGAATGCAGCCTGATTGTCAATATTGGCAACTGGGTCATCAGAGAGGCGCTGCGGCAGATTAAGGCGTGGGATGCGGCAGGCGTGCCGGCTGTTACTATTGCGGTGAATGTCAGTGCCCGGGAATTCCACCAGCGGGGATTCGTCGAGAGTCTCGCGCAGGCCATCCACGACAACACCGCCCAACCGGGGCGGCTCGAGCTCGAGTTAACCGAGAGCGTCGTCGTTCAGGATATCGAGGCCACGGCCGCGATCCTCGATCGCCTCCACGAGCTAGGGATCCGGCTATCGCTCGATGATTTCGGCACCGGCTACTCCTCTCTGAACTATCTGAGGCGCTTCCCGATAGATAAGATCAAGATAGATCAGTCATTCATCGGGGAAATCACCAGCGAGGCCGAGTCTGTGCGACTAGTCCGGGCGATCATCGCGCTCGCCAGAAGCTTCACGATGAAAGTGATCGCCGAAGGCGTCGAGAACCGCGAACAACTGGCGGCCCTGCGTGCCGAACGGTGTGATGAGATTCAGGGATATTTGGCGAGCCCGGCGATCGAGCCTGCGCAGTTCGAGCGATTGCTCCGCGGCTGGAAGGCCTGGACCTGATTTGGCCGGCCGCTTCTGCATCCTGCCTGACAAGAAGCAGCGCCCGCACCGACACCCGGCCCGCGCGAGAACATGGCATTGGGGGTAGGCGTACCTTTCGCGCACTAATCGGTTCGCAGCACGCTCTTGATCCACCCCCTTCGCACCAAGCTACCGAGTGGCGGGTAAATGCCATTTGTGCGACCACGTCCTGTACTTGCTCGCTTGAGACCACTAGCCTGGCTAGATTGGTTCTCTTTTTGAGTCAAAGGATGACAACGAAAATCACGGTCTTTGGTTCGGGGTATGTCGGGCTTGCAACGGGAGCTTGCCTGGCGGATGCGGGAAACCATGTGGTCTGCGTCGATGTCGACGAGCACAAGATCGAGATGCTCAAGCGGGGCGAGCTGCCGATCAATGAGCCCGGCCTGGAGGTCGTGGTTAAGCGGAATTTCGACGCGAAGCGCTTGCGCTTTACTACCAATCCCAAGGAAGGGGGGTGCGCTCGTGGTATCATTGAATGTTGATACCTTCGAGAACGATCCCATCAGTTTTTTCAAGCTGAAGACCGACGACTTCACCGGTTACGGGCGTCCCATCGGTGCGTTGGGACTTCCCACGTTATTCGTACTGGAGGGCGGCTATGCGGTCACCGAGATCGGCGTCAATGCCGTGTTGCAGGAGTTCGCATGAGCTTACGGGACTGGGTAGAAATCGCACGTAAATTGGGCGCCAGCGACTTACATCTGGAAGGCGGCAGTCCGCTGGTGGTGCGCGTGGACGGTGAACTGCGGCCGATGGGGCAGGCCGTCTCGGGCAATCAAATCGTGCAAGTGGGCAAGGACACCTTGGGCGCCGATGCCTGGGCGCAGTTCCTGGAGCGTGGCTCCGCGGATATGTCGGTGGTGCTGGCCGGTACTCGGTGCCGCATCAATGTGTACCGCACGATTCGCGGCCTGGCGATTGCCGTGCGGCTGCTCGTGCCGTCGGTGCATGATTTCCGGACGTGTAACTTGCACCCGGATCTGCGCAAGTTGATGGATCCGGCCTCCGGCTTGGTGGTGATCTCGGGGCCCACCGGCTGCGGTAAGTCGACGACGCTCGCCGCCCTGATCGAGGAATTGAACGCCACCCGCTCGCGGCACATCATCATCCCTTGGAATATCTGTTCACCAATCGCCGTTCGTTCATCCGGCAGCGCGAGATTCCGACGCATTCGCCGAGCTTCGAGCAGGCCATCATCGATGCCTTGCGCGAGAACCCGGATGTTCTGGTAATCAGCGAGATGCGCACGCCCGAGGTGATCCGCTTGACGCTGAACGCCGCGGAGACCGGACACCTGGTGCTCGCCACCCTGCATTCGGCGACCTGTGTCGAAGCTTTGAGCCGCATCTGCATGGCGTTTCCCGCCGACATCCAAGCCAACATCCGCGCACAAATTGCCGATTGTCTGGTGGGCGTGGTGTGCCAGCGTCTGGAGTTCTTGGAGGCGTATCAGATGCGGGTGCCGCGCTGCGAAGTTCTGCTCGCGAGTTCCGGTGCCAAGGGCGCGATACGTTCGGGACAACTCAGCCAAATCGCCAACGTGATTCAGTCCGGCGGCGATGATGGCATGTGGACGTTCGATCGGTATCAGCGGTGGATGGAACAGCAGCGAGATTGGACGCGTGCGCCGCCGCCGAGCGCCGTGCCGGACGAAGCGACCGTGCCGCAGATGGCGCTCAAACCTCCGCCCAGGGAGTCACGACCGACCGCTCCGCCGCCTGTGCACGGCGAGAACAGCCCGATCGAGATTCCCATCGACGACGACGTGGACCTGACCGAACTCGCGAAGCGGATCGAACAGCGCACGCGTTAGCGTTTGTCAGGGACGCTGCATCGTCGGCAGGTAGTGATCCAATAGCAGTGCCAGAAAGAGCCACGTCAGGTACGCGATAGAATAACGGAACACGCGCATGGGCAGCCGCGCCACTTGGCGGTCGCTTGAGCAGGAGCGCGTGCCGGAGAAAACGGCCTGGGCATGCAGTCGAGTAGGCGCAGGTCATTGTTGACCTGCGCCCCTCTAAAAACCGGACTGGCGAGTTAGCCCCGCATCCGGCTCAGGCATGGATTAAGCCACAATCGCTGCGTACCAGGGCGTGCGATGAGGCGGTCGGCTACCGCGGCGCCAGCGCCTTAATGATCGGGCATGGCTCTGCATTTGCGGTGTGATGGCAGGCTTCGATCAGCCCACTTAACGCGACGCGCATACGGGTGAGGTCCTTGAGCTTGCTCTCGATCTGTTCAAGCCGATCGGTCGCGATCTTCCGTATTGAGACCCGATCCGTCCCATCATGCAGCCGCAATAGCCCGCGGACTTCATCCAAAGAGAAGCCCAATTCTTGCGCACGCTTGATGAAGCGGATGCGCTCGACAAGTTCGGCGGGGTAGTGCCGAAAGGCGCTCCGACCGCGACTGGGTATCGGCAGGAGTTTCCGCGCTTGGTAATAGCGCACTGTTTCAATATTCACAGCGGCTGCACGCGCAAGCCGCCCTATTGTCAGGGTCGGTTCCGTCATCGGCGGGCCCTCTTGACTCTGGGGTCAACTACAGAGTCTATATTATCGCTGCAAGAAAAATCGTGATGGAATACTTTGGCAAAAATGGGCCAAATACGGTTGGCGTGGATGGGGTTACCGCTGTGTACGCTGGTGCCGCCTTGAAAATGCCTCGTTTTGTCCTTTTCACTCTCTTTGCAATTGCGGCATTGTCGCGGGTCGGGACCGCGGAAGAGAGCATCGAGGACGATCATGGGATCGTTTTTGAAGCCGGCGCAGCTGGCGAACATGGCATCCACGGGGGTGGATCGAATTTCGGGCCTAATCTGGCCGTCGAAGTCACTCCTATCGAGGACTGGCTTGAAATCGAACTCGGTGTTTCAGCACTCGGCACCAACGGACACACGGAACTTTCGAGTGACCTGGTCTTCAAAAAGCCTTTTCGATTGTCCTTGACCTCTGAGTTGATGATTGGTCTAGGCCCCACGGTTTCCCGTGTATCGAGCGGCCCAGACGAAGGCTCTTCTCACGGCATTGAGGTGGTCTTTGACTTCATGTTTTGGCCGCATAAAAACACCGGCTGGTACCTCGAACCAAGCTGGAGCAGAACTTCCCACAGTGGGGACCAGACTATTGGCTTGACTGGCGGAATCCTTTTCGGATGGCACTGACCACCTTCCGTAGCGAACGGCCGCTTCGAGGCGGCCATTTCGGGATGCCGAATTATCGATGTTGGCCGATCTGAGACGATTTGCCGCGCCCGACTGGCTTGTTGGAATGGTCAAACATTGGGAATGATAACGTCCTTTATCATTCCCGATAAGGGCGGGTCATGGTCCGGACCGCGGGATCTAAAATCGCGCCGAGCTGCGTCTATTCCGCCGCCGCGGGATCGCTAGTTTGGGGTGTCACGTCCGTCACCCATCGCCGGCGATCTGCCTTCTTCTCGTATAGCGTCGACCCAAGAGTGCAGCGCGCCGTGCCTAAGAAGTCAAAATGATGCCCGTCCGATGAGTTTCGCTATCGTGCGAATTCCGTCGCGAATCTGCTTAACCGAGGCATAACCAAAATAGAGCGCTAGGCAGTTGCGGTACTCGCCTCGCGCTGAAAACATCGGCCCGGGCGCAATGCAGACGCCTTTAGCGAGGGCAAGTCGGTACAAGTCCAGAGAATCCGTGTCAACGGCAATTCGACCCAGAGCGAAAGACCCCCGGCCGGGTGAGTTAGCCGACATCCGGTCGGGAAATCCTCGGCTATCGCCGCAACCATCGCCTCGCAACGTGTCGCCAGGGACTGGCGAGCCGTATGAAGGCTGTGCCCTTAGCGCAAGCTCTAGATGGGCTTGCCCCAAGGCATAGGATCCGGCACCATCAAACGGCAGAAGAGAGAATATGGCACCACGCTCGCTAAGCTGTGTGCGGATTCGATGGCCGGAAAAAGAGACCGTCAACTTTATTATGGGGAGGTCGAACATGAAAATAATGCACCTGACAGCCGCCACGATAGCCGCACTCGGTTCATCTCTCGCGGTACAAGCCGCATCGGCGGCTGACCAGATCGATATGGGCAAACAGGAATTTGCGGTGAGTTGCGCCGTCTGTCACGGCTCAGGTGGCAAAGGCGACGGCCGGTACGAGCCGGTTCTTCAAGGACCAAACTTGCCGGACTTGACGACGATTTCGAAACGAAACGGCGGCGTTTTCCCAAGGAAATGGGTCTACGAGATAATCGACGGACGAGCCAGTGTTGCGACGCACGGCACTCCTCGGGAAATGCCGGTATGGGGCAATCGTTTTGAGCCCGCGCGTATACTGGCGCTGGTTGACTATCTAGATCGCCTACAGGCAAAGTGAGGCTGTCTTAGCAGCGTGAATAGAAAGCGCACTCTTCACTTTTTTGAATCTTGAACGATGTTTTGAGAATCCATGAAGGAGGTACAGCGCAAGACATTTTATGCTTTCAAATCAATGACTGACAAAACTAATTTAAAGCCATTTGACTTTCATTAAAGCGGGTTGGAAGAACTAAGAAGAAGATTAAAGCTTAAAAGAGCCAGAATATTTTCACGCGAGGATCACCATGGCAAGCCCTGATCAACCCACTCGAGACGTCGAAGATCGTATATCTACGACGCGCCGCACGCTTCTGAAGGGATTCGCCGCTGCCGGTGCAGCAGTGTCGCTGGCCCGTAAAGTCGCGTGGGCTGACGGCGAAATCGGATACTGGGCAAAAGATCTGGCTAATGAAAAATTGATCGACATGTATTCGACCATCCTGCGCATCAGATGGTTCGAGCGCACTCTGGCGGACAAGATGCTGGACGACCGCAGCTTCCGCAATCTGATACATCTCTACGCCGGCCAGGAAGCAGTCGCTACGGGCGTTTGCGCCGCGCTGAACAATAAAGGGCCTTTCGAGGACATCGACGTCATTTACGGCACGCATCGTCCGACCGGACATGCCATCGCGAAAGGCGTCGACATGAAGAAATTGGCCGCTGAGTACAATTTCAAGGCGACGGGCCTCAACCGCGGCTACGCGGGCGAGATGCACGTCGCTGACAAGTCGGTCGGCTACATCGGCGGTGACGGAATCGTGGGCCCAGCCGCCGTGATTGCCGCCGGTTCGGCGTTCGCATTCAAAGCCAGAGGCAGCAAACAGGTCTCGGTCGTGTTCGGGGGCGATGGCACCTACGCGACTGCCGCATTCCATAGCTCAATGAACAACGCATCGCTTCTCAAGCTGCCCTTCATCTATGTGCTGGAGAACAATCTCTACCATCAGTTCGCTCATTACTCGTATTCCTGTCCGATGAAGGACATTGCGACTGCCGCGAGCACGTACCGGGTCCCCGGCATCGTTGTGGACGGCCAGGACGTGATGGAGGTCTACAACAAGATGAAAGAAGCGGTGGAGCGTGCGCGTGCCGGTGAGGGGCCGACCCTGATCGAAGCGAAGACCTACCGCTACTACAACCACTGGGGTGCGCCCGGCGCCAAACTCGGTCAACTTGGTGCCTTCGGCTACGATCCGGGCGCGATCACCTCGTGGCGTCCGGAACGAGAGCTGCGGGCGTGGCTGGCGAGAGATCCAGTCGATATCTGCCGCAACACTCTGATCTCGTGGGGCGTCATTGATCAGGCCAAGGCCAGCGCCATCGAAGCTGCCGTAAGGCAGGAGGTCAAGGAAGCCTTCGAGTGGGAGGCTAAACAACCGCTGTGCAAGCCCGAAGACGGACTGAAAAACGTGTTCGTTGAAGGCTCGGTTGCTGCGCGCCAGCTCGGCTAAGAGCAAGAATTGCCGCAAGGCCACTCGAAAACAGGAGAAAGATAATGGCACGCAAGGGCTTTATGTACGCGGTATATGAGGCCGTGCAGCATGAGATGCGCCAGCGCAAAGACATGACCTGGCTCTTCGAACTCACGCCAGCGGTCGCTTCGAACCCCGGTACGCCGGTCATCAACCTGGAGAAGGAGTTTGGCCGCGCCCGGGTCAACAACACCGGCATCGATGAAATGTGGATGGCCGGTGCCACGCTTGGCGCGGGGTTGGTCGGCACCACCGCCGTGACCTACATCCCTTATCAGGGAAGTCAGATTCCCTTCGAGATGATTCAGAACCATGCCGGCAAACTGCGTCACATGAGTGGTGGCGACTCCGCGATGCCGGTGGTGTTCATCATCGAATTGTCGGGCCAGAGCCCGGGGTTTGCTGGACAGCATTCCGATTATGAGTGCGACAGCTACTATGCCCATATCCCCGGGCTTAAGGTCGTCATTCCATCGACACCCTATGACGCCAAGGGCATGATGGCTTCGGCGATCCGAGACCCCAACCCGGTCGTCTATCTGTTTGCCGCGGGCTTACGGCAATTGAGTGAAGAAGTTCCCGATGAGCAGTATACCGTACCGCTCGACAAGGCGGCTGTACGCACAACCGGCAATGATCTTACGATTGTGGGCTCCGGTGCCGGGATGCCAGCGGTGCTAGACGCCGCTGATCAACTGCAAAAGGCAGGAATGAAGGTCGAAGCGATTGACCTGCGCTCGCTTAAGCCAATGGACACAGAAACCCTGGTTGCCTCGGTGCAGAAGACGAAGCGCTTGCTCACGTTCGATCAGTCCTACTACACGCTCTGCCCGGGCGCCGAGGTCATTGCGCGCGTGGCGGAGAACGTGGACGGCGCGCGCTACAAGCGCATCTCATTTCCGGATGCGCCGCCACCCGCATCTCCCGAGATGTTCAACTGGATGAAACCCAATGCCGGCCACATCGTGGCAGCTTCCAAGAAGCTGGTAGGCTGATGCGTTTAGCCCCATCAGAATCCGAAGTCGGGGCTCCGTTATCCGAACTTCTCGAATCATAGGAATGGTACGACGATGAACACCAGTGAGCAGCTATCCGCTTCCTGTCCCACGTGCGAGAGCACGAATGTCCGTTCTGCCTACGTGCGCTCTGCGTTTTGGCACGATGACCGCTTGGTCGTGATCGAAGACTTGCCTGCGCTTGTATGTAACACCTGTGGCGAGCAGTTCTATGACGATGCAACCATGCTCCTGATCGATCGGCTGCGGGCCACTAACTTCCCGCCTGAGGATGCCATCCGCGAACTGTGTGTGCCCGTGTTCTCCTGCCGCAGCGTTGCATCGTCCGAGATGCCGTCAGAGATTGCGTAGGCTGGGAAAGCGAATTCAGAGGGAGGACTTTGTCATGCGCTTTATGTCTCTAGCCGCCTGCGCGCTCGCCGGAATGTTCTGCGGTTGCCTTGTTCAGCCGCTCGCCGCGCAGACGGCTGAGCAGTTGACTTTCATCCCATCGGGCGGCCGTACTCTGACTGGCATTGCCACCAGCAAGCCGCCCGCTGACGAACTCAAAGCTTTGCTCACAGGTAAGCGCACGCGCGAAGAGTGGAAGGGCTACCTCGACGCTCACAGCCATGCCGTTCCCGCGTTAGAGCGTCTGAACGATAAGCAGCGACTCACACTTGCAGATTATCTCTCCTTCCACATGCCATTGCCGGCCAACCAAGTCCCGGCAAACCTGGCAAGCACCGATTGGACGCGTACTCTGCCTAAGGACGGGCGCGATTTGGCGCTCGACCATTGCCAGGGCTGTCACATCATCACAGTGGTCGTTACACAAGAGCGGACCAAAACAGCCTGGCTCGGAACTCTGAGCACACCGAGTCATGCCGTCATCAAGTTCACCCCCGCGCAGCGCGAAGAGTTGGCAAGCTATCTCGAGCAGAATGCGGGCATCCCGATCGAACAAGTTCCGGTGGAATTGCGGGCGTCCGGCGCGACTTATTGATGTCCAGCGAGTTCACCCCGAAAGAAATCTCAAGTTGACGGGTCGAATCCATCAGGCGAGCAACCCGCGCCGTGTCTAGTGTGGCTTGCAGGCTCTGTCCGGCGGACATCCGCGTAATTGGTGACATGAGATGTCCATCACGTGATATTCACCTCGCTCGAATTCTTTGTCTTCCTGCCGCTCACGCTGCTTGTTTTTGCAGTTGTCGACGCACGCTGGCGCGGCATATGGCTACTGCTCGCAAGTTGGGTTTTCTACGGCGCGGGACATGAGGTCTATCTCGTCTACCTTGGCTCGGTAACAATCACCGCCTATGTGCTCGGTTGGGGAATCGAGCGTGCGGCAGGCAGAGGGCGCGTTGCACTGCTGACCGTCGGTATTGTCGGCCTGGCGGGCTCCTTGATCGCGTTCAAATATTTTGATTTTGCCGCCGGAGAAATTGAAAGGCTGATCGACGCCACTCTGCCCGGCAGAAGTTTTTCCGTACCAAGGCTGGGGATTGCCAGCCCTGCCGGATACTCATTTATCGCGTTTTCGGCGCTGAGTTACTTGATCGATATCTACCGGCGCAGCGTCTCTGGCGAGCAGCGCGCTGTCAACGTTGCGCTTTATCTGGCCTTCTTCCCGAAAATTTTGGCAGGACCTATCGAGCGTGCACCTGCATTCTTCAGCCAGCTCGGTAACCGCTTTTCCTGGGATTCTGCCAATACTGTGCCTGCATTGCAGCTGATCGCCTGGGGCTTGTTCATGAAGGTGGTTATCGCCGACAATCTCGCCCCGCTGGTCGATCGCAACTTCGCCATCGCTGCCTTCGCCGCTCCCCTTGAACTCCTAATCAGCATCTATTTCTTTGCGTTTCAGATCTATTGCGATTTCGCCGGGTACACCTACATCGCGATCGGAGTGGCGCTGTTGTTCGGCATCCGATTGATGGACAATTTCCGCCGGCCATATCTCTCCCTTAGCACGGCCGAGTTCTGGGGCGAGCGATGGCACATCTCGCTTGCGCACTGGTTTCGCGATTACCTTTACATCCCTCTAGGCGGCAGCCGCGCCGGCCAGTTCCGCCATTATCTCAATGTTATGCTGGTGTTCGTAGTGAGTGGACTATGGCATGCCGGACTTGGTTATGGGGTTGGATGGAGCTTCCTGATTTGGGGTGTGCTGAATGGCACCTATCAATGGATCGGCCTGGCGACACGCGGATTGTGGCGCCGCTTGGGTGAGCGGATCCCGGCCGTTCGCGGGAGTACGTGGCTAACGATCCTACGTATCCTGCTCACCTTTCATCTGATCGCATTTGCGTGGATCTTTTTCCGGGCGAAATCGATCGGTGACGCCTTGACGGTTATCCGAAAAATCGCAGTCAATCTCACTGAATTTCCGGCTTTGATTTCCCGGTATCCGTTCACGGCAGAGCATGCGATGGGCGCCAGCTTGATAGCGCTTCTTTTGGCAGTGGAGGTGCTGGATCAGCGTCTCTCGATTGCGCAGCGGTTGGCCGCAGCTCCGGTTCCGGTTCGCTGGGGCGCATACTATTTCGTGATCTTCGGCTTGTTGATCCTTGGCCGCTGGCAAGCCAAGGAATTCATCTACATGCAATTCTGAGAGATGAGCAAGCCATGACGAATCGGGGCAAATCGGCGGTCACCTTCATCGCGATAGGGCTTCTGATCTATGCCGGCCTCTATTTTGCCGCCGAGCAGCTGATGTACCGCAACGGCCACAGCAACCCCTTCTTCAAGATCGCGATGGCGACTACCAAGGATTTCGATTGGGTCATCCTCGGCGCATCACATGCGATGCCACTCGATTTTTCCGATTTCAATAATCAGATGCAAAACCAAACCGGTCTCAAGATCATTAATCTGGCGTCCCCCGGGACCGGACCTCTCTATAACCGATTTGTGCTGGACGCGTTTGTGAAGGAGCATTCCGTAAAGAACGTTCTCTATGTCGCGGATTCCTTTGCCTTCTATTCACGGGTCTGGAACGAAGACCGTTTTAGCGATTCAAAGATGCTCAGAACTACGCCGCTTACTCGGAACACGACGGAGTTGTTGTGGCACTATTGTTGGGGCGACGATGTTGATCCGCGTTCCCTTCTCGACTATCTGACCGGCTTCTCCAAGATCAACAATCGCGATCGCTTCCAGAAGGACGTTTGGGAGGGCGAACTGCAGTTCGACCGCGTCTACCACAGTTCTGCAAGCGCGATCAAATCTCGCGTCTCCTATCTGTTCCCGAGTCCCGATCGAGAGGCCGCGCTGGCGCGTTATGTTGCGCAATTTGGCAAACTGTTGGACACCGCTAGCAAGCAGAATGTGCGCGTAGTGGTAATCAAGATGCCGGCACCCGCTGCGTTCCGGTCTGCGCTTCCGAATGAAAAGGCGTTCGACGAGGCCCTGCGGGGGACACTTGCCGGTCGCGGGATCGACTTGCAGGATTTTTCTGGCGAACTCGATGAGCCGCAATTCTATTTCGATACTGACCACCTCAATCGTGCGGGCGTTTCCGAGCTATTTGCGCGATACCTCAAGGCGCTTCTGATGAAGCCATGATCTCGCGCAAAGGATCACGAGCGCTCATGGCCGCCGGCCATACGTTTCCTCCGTCACGTGCGACGGCCAACGGTCATGAGGGCAAATTCTTCAAAGAGCAGCTGCGCCGCGAGCAGGGCCGTGTTCGTGGTCGGGTCGTATTGCGGCGCGACCTCTACGACATCGGCCCCGACGATGTCGAGGCCACCGAGTGCACGCAAGAGCGCGAGCCCCTCGCGAGGCGTCAGTCCACCGACTTCCGGCGTGCCGGTTCCCGGGGCGAAAGCCGCGTCGAAGCCGTCCACGTCTATCGAGACGTACACGGGGCCCGCGCCAACCACTGCGCGCGCCCGCTCGGCGATGGCAGCGACGCCGGCCTGCATGAACTCCTCAATGTACACGACGGTCATGCCGGACTCATGGGAGAACTCCCAGAACATATTCGAGGAACCACGGATGCCAATCTGAATCGTGCGCTCCGGGTCGAGAACCCCGTCGAGCACGGCGAGCCGGAACGGCCCGCCGTGGTGGAACTTCGATCCGTCATACGCGCCCATGGTGTCGCAGTGCGCGTCGATGTGCACAAGCCCGACCGGCGTGTCCCGCCCGAGCGCCTTCAGGATCGGGTAGGTGATCGAGTGATCGCCGCCCACCGACAAGGGACGCACGCGCTGGGCGTGGAGCGCCGCGTAGTAGCGCTCGATGTCTTCGAGCGACTGTTCGAGGCTATAGCGACTGCGAAACGGCACGTCACCCACGTCGGCGGCGCGCGCCGCCGCCTTCGGCACTGCCTTGAAGGTCGGGTGGTAGGGGCCGATGCGTTCCACGGTGCGCACGGCGCGCGGTCCGAACCGGGCGCCGGGGCGGTTCGACACGCCCAAGTCCATCGGTACGCCGATGACTGCGATGTCAAGGCCGGTGGCACTATCAGCGGCTGGCAGGTCGAGGAACGTCGGGATGCCGGCGTACGCGGCCGGGCGCTGCCCGCCGGGCGTCTCAACCGCCGCGGCCGCACGGCGTAGCACGGGGTCCGTGGCGTCGAAGGCGTCGCCGTTCGCGTAGCGCGCCCGCAGGATTTCAAGCTTGGTTTTTTCCATGTCGATGTGGAAACCTCGTTGCTACCGGTGATGAGTGTGATGACGATCGGTGACTGCGGGGCTCAGCCACGCAGGGTGGATAGAGTGGACCGGCGCGCATACTGGGGCGGGGGAAGCCGGGCCTACCACGAGCAGTTCGACCGAGCCAGTGCTGAGCCTAACAGCCCGGTGCGCTCCGCCGGTAGATGCAGGACGTCGCCGACCGCACCGACAAAGCTCGGAAGCAGCAGAAACATGGCCTCGGGCACGGCCGCCAGGCAGAAGGGCTACGATCGTTGCCGGACGATCGATGTAGCGCGTCTCGCCCGCCCCAGCCGCCACGTGTTGTAGGCTCATGTACTCACGCTCAAGGTGTCAGGGGCGCGCCGCCTGCACCACCGCGGGCATAAGCGCCTGCTTGTGGCAACGCTTGTCTGTGCTCATTGCCCGGCGAACTTGATTGGCCATCGCTCCTGTACCGTCTGCTTCTTGGCGACCGGTGCTCGGCGACCGTCCAGCTCGCCGACCCTGAGGGTTAATGAGATTAACCAATAGCGAAGGCGACAGCAAGGTCCTTCGCATTGTCGAGGCTCGACACCTTTACCACAATGCAACAGCTTAAGGGGGGCTCCTGCATGTTGACACTGGCAGCGGCCACGGACCAAAGTGCCGACGCGGCCACTTATCCTCGATGAGGTCAATCGTTCTGATCCTGGGCGAGGGCCGTATGCTGCTTCAGCGCTGCGCGACGTAGCCGAGCCGCTATGCGTTTACCCGCGATCTAAAAGCACTACACCGATTGACGAACTCCTCGCGCATGTTCATCAATGCGCTGTCCGACCGGTTCCGCTTGCCGTAGGAGGGCATTACTAAGTCGCCCGCCGACCTGCGCCGCACGATGGACAAGTTCGTCGAATTCCACCTGGGAAAATCTGTGTACGTGTGATTGTCGCTCGTTACCTTCGTTACTCCAGAGGGCGGCGTCAAATGCCGTCCAACCAGTCGCGATCCGTTGATCTAATTGGCGTTCGGTTCGCGGCATGACTTCGTATGCAATGACCAGCCCTCACCACTCCTTGAACGAATAGCCAACCGTGATGCCGAACGTGCGAGGTCGCGCCACCAGTGCTTGATAGTACTTACCGTAGTTTCCAGGATCCTCGTACGAATTAATTCCAACCTGATTGGTTAAATTATCGCCGTAAATCGTCCCCACCCAGTGCGACCGCGTGTAACTCGCGCGAGCGCCCACGATTGTGTAGCCGGCTACCGCCGGCATGGTGGATGAAAGCGCTGGTATGAGCGCGCTCTGGTAATGCGCATTGGCTGCGTAGCGAATCTCGCCGCCGGCGAACTCGACATGTCCGTACTCCAAGCTGAGCGCCAGACTGCTTCTCGGGGTGCCAGGCAACGGTGATCCCGGCGCAGGTGGAGGAACGGATAGGCCGGATAGGGCCAATGACGAGTACGACGTCAACTTGGTCTCGTCGTAGGTATAGTCCAACTGCCCGCTGAGATGTTCGGTGAAGCTCGCGAACAGCTCCGTCTCGAATCCGCGACTATATGCATCGCCGACATTGATCGCGCCTGGCAATACGAGCGGGGTCAACAATGCACCTTCCTGTACATTGTGCCATTGAATATCGAAGATGGCCGCCGAATAGCGAAAGCGATGCTGCACAGTACCCTTTATGCCGACTTCGTAGTTATCGGCCGTATCCGGCTCCACCTTATACAGTCCGGGGTTGGTCACATAGCCGACGGCGGGCTCTGTCGGCGGCAGCGCATTGACGCCTCCCCGCCGGAATCCCTGGGACCAAGTGGCATAGACGAGGTTCGTCTTATCAATCTGGTACGCGGTATTGAGCTTCCACAACGCGCGACGCCATGAACTGCTCAGGGTTTCATTGGAAATGAATAACGGGCCATCGAAGAGTAGTCCTGTCTGCAGCGTTTCCGACACGGTCTGTTTGAATAACCTTGCTCCACCGGTCAGGCTCCAGTCCGATGTCAAATGCCCGGTCACCTCGCCGAAGGTGGCCAGGTCCCTGAACCGGGTTTCGAATTCACCGATATAGGCTTGGTCCCTTACGATTGGGATGCCATCGATATAGTTGGTAGATCCAGATGTGTAGACGGTTTCTCCGATGCCGCATTCGGACGGGGTGACGCCGTTGCCGTTGCTCACACCGTACACGGGTACGCAGGCGTTGAAGTAGTCGAGATAGCCTGGGTCGAAGTCGTTCTCGCCAATTATCGTATCCTGGTTCCGATAGAAGAGACCTGCCACCCAATCCACGGTCCCGCCATTCCTGGATGCCAGACGGATTTCTTCCGACCACTGCTTGTCGTCGAGTTGATCGTGGCTCGTGACGAGCATCCGCGGGTTCGAGCCGTACAGTGATGATGAGAACGGGAATTGCGTATACACAGCCGTAAAGTCAGCACGCGACTGATTATCGTGGTGGGCCCAGGAGCTGTCCGACGTCAGCGTCGCAAAGCCTAGTTCATCATTCAATGTCAGCGCGACCAAGTCCACCTTATCATTGGTGGTGTCTTGGGTATGGTCCGTCGACGAGAGAGTACTGAAGCCGTAGAGCGGCGAGGCGTATGGAAACCCATTGGCCGTCGACAGTTGGTAGTAATAGGACAGTTCGGCGTGAAGCTCGTCACTAGGCTTCCACAGGGCGGCAACCCTCGCCGTGCGATAGCCATATGAGTTGGTACCATCTTTGGAGTAGGTGGCGGGCGGGCTCAGCAGATTGCCCGGTTGAGCGGCAATCGCCGCGCCGGATGAATCGAGGGCGTAGAGAACGGGTTGATTGATGAACCCCGCGTCATCCGTCCAGCTCGCATTCAAGCGCACCGCAAAGGTATTGGAGACTGGCAAATTGAGCATGCCGTGTACATCTTCGTTCATTGCATGCGTATGCGCTGTATCGCTCAGCCCTGCTTCTGCTTTGGCATCGAATGCACTTGGATCGGGAGCATTCAGCACGAAGCGAATCGTGCCGCCGAGCGAGCCGGATCCGTACAGCGTACCCTGCGGCCCGCGCAGGATTTCGACGTGATCGATGTCCCCCAGACGCAGGTTGACAAATAATGGCGTATCGTCAACGTACGTGGCGACGGGCGGCACGACGGGAGTCGCCAGACCCGCCACTGCGCCCGCCGTCTGTTCACTGTTCAATCCCCGAATAATCAGCGTGGCGCCGTTGACGCCGCCAAACGGGCCCTTGTCGGTAAAATTCACACCCGACATTGAATGCGCAAGGTCGGAAATATCCTGGATTCCGGCTTGCTCTAGCGAGGTGCCGTTCACCGCCGTAATACTGATCGGAAGGTCTTGAGCAGATACTGGTCGACGGGTCGCCGTAACGATGATCTCGGCCAACGCATTTTCGTCGGCAACTGATGGCGTCCCGTAAAGAACGGTCAGCACGGCCGCCGTCAGGTAAGTGGCTTTGTCAATTTGACGCAGGCGCCGCGAAACAGGTGTTGCGGACTGTCTCGCGCGTGGATGTGTGATCATTGATTCGTCCTCTTGTAAGTCCGCTGGAACACGCAGATCTCTTGGCATCGGGCATAAATGTCCTCGCCACCCGGGTCGCCCGTCATGTCGCCTTGAGAGCACACCGTCTGCTTGATGACATCGTCGAACCCGGCGGCGATGCGGCTGCCGTTACATTGTGAACACGGTAGTCGTCCGCGATGGCGCGCATCAGCTTCCGGTTCTGCAGACACGCCTACCCGAGCAGTCGACTTCAGAAGAATTTGCACCGTCGAGCGCAATGGGCCGGTAGCGCGGCAGCCGTTGGAACGAGTTGCGGTCGCGGCGGCCGGACTGGCGGCCACGGAGCCGTAGCGCGACACTCCGAAATCAAGCACCATGTTCGGTACGTTGCGAACGATGCCGGTCCAAGTGCAGATACCGGAGTCGAGCAGCCGGCCGTCTACCAAGAGAGACGGAGATTCGACGTGAGGCTGGCGATCGCCATCCAGCTCGACTCGAGTCGAGTTCGAGACCGTCGACGCGAGATGCACCGAGATTGAAAATACAAACGTCGAATGCACCTTCGAGACGCGGTTTATAGTTGGTGCCACTCGACTTGATGCCGACTTTGCCGACGTCGGCGAGGTCGGGTTGAATTGCGGCCTGCGCGCCGCCAGCGGTGATGGGAAAGCCCGAGCTGCCGCCGGACGCTTCTTGTGTGAGTACCGGCCCGGAGCGGAGCGCCGCTGCGGCGGCCCAAAGTATCGAGCAAGCTCCCCTGTGCAAGGTCTACCCTCCCTCGTCAGTCCATCTCTCGACGGCCGGTCGCGGCGCGACCCAGCAGTGAGTGGTTAACGATGTTAACCAAGTTAAAGACATTAACCGAGCGTTTTTTGGTTTGCAAGCACCGTGCGCGTTGTCAATGCGAAATGTTTTTGGCATAGTGGCCGCAGTTCTGGGAGGGCATGATGGCAAGCAGCGTTCGCCAAGCGGGTAGAGTCCCGACCAGTTCCCTGATACTAAACGAGGTGGAGCGCTTGATCGTGCGGAGAGGCGTCTATGGCTTCACGCTCAATGACGTAGCGGCACCGCTCGGTGTCCAGGTACCGGCCATCTACAAGCACTTCAAGAGCCGCGACGACGTGCTCATCGAGGTATCGCGGCGCTTCATCGATGGTCTGTCGCAGCAGTTTGCGCCTCTAGCCGCCGGCGCCGACCCGGCCATCGCGCTCAAGCGCCGGCTAGACGAGTTTGTCGATTTTCACCTCAATAATCCGGCATACGTGCGCCTGTCGCTGGTCGACTTCGCGACTCCGGAGGGCGGCATGGAATACATGAAGCTCGCCGGTGGCGGCCCGTTCCGGGAGAACTTCCGCTCCGGACCGCTCGCCCCGATGCACGGGCGCCTCGCCGCGCTCCTCGAGGCTGGCCGCAACGCGCATCAGTTCCGTGCGGTCGTGCCCCTCGATTTCTACCGCATCGTGAAGTCGGTGCTCTTGATTCGGCTCGTCTTTCCGGATGATGCGCTACTGACAAGCAGACCCTCGCGCGTCCAGGTGGCGGCGGTTAAGGCGGCCTTATCAGACATGGTGCGTCGCTACCTCGCTCCTCACGCAGACGTGAAGGTCGGGCAGCGCGTAGCACAGCGGCGCCGATCGCGGATAAGGAGAGGAGCGTAGGATGAATCAATCCGAAGCGACATTGCCGGTCCCGGACTGCACCCGTGGACTTGGGGAGTCTATGTGGGGGGGGCACCGCCGAAGCGCCGATGCCCCGGATAGGCACGTTGGGAACGCGTTCGAGCCATCAGGGCTACTGGAGTAGCATCGAGGATCTTGGTGACCATCTCTTTCGTACAACAAATGTTCGACATCTGCGGCCGCCGGGCACTTGTCACGGGTGCTTCCAGCGGCATCGGTCGACACTTGGCCTTGACACTCGCACGCGCCGGGGCGGCGGTGGCCGTCGCAGCGAGGAACCGGACCGCACTAGAACAGGTAACTGCAGAAATCCAGTCGGCCGGATACCCGAACGCTGAAGCCGTCGTGATGGACGTGCGCGACAGGCGAAGCGTTTGCGATGCACTCGATCAACTTACCCACGGCTTTGGGGTGCCCCACATCCTTGTGAACAATGCGGGAGTCACGGGTACCAAGCGGATTCTGGAGTACACGGACGAAGAATGGGGCCAAATTGTCGGCACCAATCTCACCGGGGCTTGGGTCGTCGCCCAGGAGACGGCCAGGCGCATGGCAGCCGCTGGCGTGGCTGGCAGCATTATTAACGTAACGTCGATTCTCGCCGAGCGTATCGCCGGTGGCGTTGCTCCCTACAGTGCCGCAAAGGCCGGGCTTCGGCAATTGACTCGGGCGCTGGCTTTGGAACTGGCGACCGCCGGAATCCGCGTCAACAGTTTAGCTCCCGGTTACATCCTGACTGATCTTAATCGGAAGTTTCTGGCCAGCGAGGTGGGGCAAAAGCTCACGGCGCGCATTCCGAGCCGCACGATCGGCCGAGTCGAAGACCTGGACGGCCCTTTGCTCCTTCTTGCGTCGGATGCGAGCGGTCACATGACGGGCAGCGAAATCGTGGTCGATGGCGGCCATCTTTGTAGTTCGCTTTGACGCGATACCGACCGAGCCGCAGGCAGCTGCGCAAGGTATCATTGGATACCTCAAATTGACCTTGATGAATCAACTTTATGCGCTCGACGCTTTTGCCATGGAGCGCCAAACCAGCACAACGGTCGCCGTCGATCATCCTGCTGCGCCCGACGCGGTGAGGCGTCCTGTTCCTGCTACCCGGATGACGTCACCATGAGCCAAGGAGTTGGAACGGACAAGACCCGCGAGATTGCGACGCGTGTCGAGACCTTCGTGCGAACCGAGGTGATTCCGTACGAGCGCGATTCGCGGTGGGGAGCGCATGGCCCTCCGGAGGAGATGGTCGAGGAGTTGCGGTCGCGCGCGCGAGCAGCCGGTGTAATGACACCTCACATCCTCGCGGATGGCCGTCATCTGTCGCATCGCGAGCTGGCGCTCGTGCTGCGCGCGGCGGGCCTTTCACCGCTCGGTCCGGTTGCGGTCAATGTTGCCGCTCCCGACGAGGGCAACATGTTCCTGCTGGGGAGGGTGGCTTCGCCAACGCAACAGGAGCGATTTCTGAAGCCGATCGTCGAGGGGCGCGTGCGCTCGTCCTTTTTCATGACTGAGCCGGCCGAGGACAACGGTGCGGGCTCCGATCCATCGATGTTGCGTACGACCGCGGAACGCGACGGCGACTACTGGGTCATTAACGGACGCAAGTGGTTCAGCACGGGAGCCGACGGCGCTCGGGTTGGCATCGTGATGGCAAAGACCCACGGCGGCGCGACGATGTTTCTCGTCGACCTACCAAATCCGGCGATCCGGATCGAGCGCATACCGCACACTCTAGACTCTTCCATGCCGGGCGGACACCCGGTCTCGACGATCGACAACCTGCGCGTACATCGGAGTCAGGTTCTTGGCGAGTGCGGTGCCGGATTCAAGTACGCGCAGGTGCGCCTGGCCCCGGCGCGGCTCACGCACTGCATGCGCTGGCTGGGCGCATGCACGCGCGCGCACGAGATCGCCGCCGAATACGCCGTCAGGCGCCACGCCTTCGGCAAGGCTCTGATTGATCACGAAGGCGTGGGCTTCATGCTGGCTGACAACCGCATCGACTTGAAGCAGGCGGAACTCATGATTGATTGGTGTGCCGACGTGCTCGACGGCGGAGCGTCGGGGACGACCGAATCATCCATGACCAAGGTGTCGGTATCGGAATCCCTATTCCATGTTGCGGACCGATGCGTCCAGGTTATGGGCGGGACGGGCGTGACACGCGACACGATCGTCGAACAAGTGTTTCGGGAGATGCGGGCGTTCCGGATCTACGACGGTCCGACAGAGGTGCATAAGTGGTCGCTCGCTAAAAAGCTCAAGCGTGAGACGCTCGCGCGGATGCAAGAGTGACGCACGCGTTCGAATTTAGCGGCACAACCGAGGTCCGTCAGGCACATCGTTTTGATGAAACGAGGCTTGCTGAGTGGATGGCGAGTAACGTTCAGGGGTTTTCGGGGCCGCTTGGTGTCGAGCAGTTCAAGGGCGGCCAGTCGAACCCGACGTACAAGCTGGTGACCCCTGGCAAGACGTACGTGCTGCGCCGCAAGCCCCCGGGTGTGCTGCTCAAGGGGGCGCACGCGATCGAGCGCGAGGCGCGTGTGCTGCGGGCGCTCGAAACGCGGGGGTACCCTGTGCCTCATGTCTATGGCCTGTGCACGGATGACGGTGTGATCGGTACTTGGTTTTACGTGATGGAGTGCGTGGATGGTCGCATCATCTGGGACGCGACGTTCCCGAGCGTCAGTCGTGCGGAACGACCTCGCTATTTTGATGCGATGAACGAGACGCTTGCCAGGTTGCACTCCGTTGATTACGTCGCGATCGGGCTCGCCGACTACGGGCGCCCTGGCAATTACTTCGAACGCCAGATCTCGCGCTGGTCGATGCAGTACCTCGACGATGAAGCAGCGGGCCGCGATCCATACATGGACAAGCTGTTGGAGTGGTTGCCCACACACATTCCGGCCGGAGACGAGACCAGTATCGTGCATGGGGATTTCAGGGTCGATAATATGGTCTTCCACGCCACCGAGCCGCGCGTGCTCGCAGTGCTCGACTGGGAGCTCTCGACACTTGGCCATCCGCTCGCCGACTTTGCGTACCACCTGATGATGTACCGTATGCCACCGTTAGTTATCGCGGGGCTCGCTGGAGCGGATCTCGTAGCACTCAACATCCCAACCGAGGCGGAGTATGTGGCGGCATACTGCCGTCGCACTGGACGCGCGGAAGTCGCCTGCCTCGACTTCTATGTGGCGTTCAACCAATTTCGGCTTGCAGCAATTTGTCACGGTATCAAGGGTCGGCTGGTGCGCGGCACGGCGACCTCGGTGCACGCGAAGGAGATGGCGGCGGCGTTCCCGGTCCTAGCGAAGCTCGCCTGGCAGCAGACGGATTCGGCCAGACACTGACGCAGATGTCGACCGGAACCATTAGGAACAGTGGGGGTTGGCAAGTGATTTGGGGGCAGGTTTGAGGTCACAGACATTCCCGTTTTGGCAGTAAAGGTATGCCATCCCGGATGTGCCGGTGGGCTAACTCTTGCGCGCGCTAATCAAGGGCCGGGCCGTACTGAAATCCTCTTCTGAGAATAATGTCTCAGAAGAGCACTTCAGCAACTGGCAGGGACGGGCAATGAGGCGCTGGCAGAGCCCGATCATTGTTTGACCGGCGCTGCCGCCCGGGTCGGCGTGACGTGAATGAATTTCGGAGGGGCGCTGGGAGGCGGCGTGTTGACGACGGCCGCCGGGCTTTCAACTTCCATGGGCTTTGGCGCGTGCTCAGTGGTTCGCGGTACGGTAGTCGTCGTCGCCGGTTTGTTGACAGCTTGCGACAGTGATTGATGTCGTGACACCGTGCGGGTGGCGGCGCCACCGCGCGGCCCACCCGTGTAACTGAAGACAGCTCGCGAACCCTGATTGGGTACGGACTCGGCGTACGTATGATGGGCGACGGCGGGAATCAAGTGGTTTACAGCGCTGTTGTAGGCGAAAGAATTGCCGATCCAATGACCCCCAGAATAACCGTTTCCAAAATAGCCATATCCGTAGTTGACCCCACCGTAGAAGCCGACCGTGGAACCCCAGTATCCGGGATGAAAGACGAAGACGGTGCCGGCGAAGCCCCAATAGGCGGGAGTCCACAGCACGCCCACCCGAGGCGGGCGCATCCAGGCACCGGGAATCCAGAAGTATCCTTGATCCCGCCAGTACCAATACCCCGGCGTCCACAGGTAGCCGTCTTGAGGCAGCGCGGGTTGTTCCTCGCCAGGCAACGGCGGCGGTGTCGCGGCGCTGCTCACGGTACCGCTGGACGATGGATCGGGTTTCGCGGTGTTTCTTGCGTCGCGCTCAGCATTGCTGCCCGGCAGGGTATTGAGCGCGGTGCCCCAGGAGGCGTCGATGCCGCTCACAGGATTCCCATTGACCGTGACGCCAATCAGGCGATCGTTGGACACCTGGCCCGCATAGACCACATCTTTGCTGTAACCGTTCCAATCGGCGGGAGCGCCATGCCGGTGCAACACGATGGCTTTGGCGGAGAAGGTTTCCACTGTCCAGCTCTCGTCGGTGCCGTCCGTGCGACGATAAACGCCATTGTCGAGAATCAGGGTGAAACAGTTGGTCCAGCAGAAGTGCAGTTCGCGAGGAGGGAAGAGTGGATCATCGAGTTGTACGGTGGTGGATTGCGACATCGAGGAATCGAGATGATCCGAGTACACCACTTGGCCGTTGGCATCGATGGATTTGTAAATCTCGCTCGCCTGCGCCATACCTGCAGCGGCTGTCAGCCAGAGGATCCCCCCGAATATCCGGCGTGGAAGAACGGTTGCGAACATCGTTCGTCGACGAATCGTCTCGTATGTGTGCATGGAGAGAATGTAGCTCTGATGGCCGCGGGTTGCATTGACGTCGTCCACAATGCCAATCGGCCAGATTTCGTCAAATCCAGTGGTAGGAGTCACGTCGTTGAGCGAGGGTCCTGTGGGGTCGCTCCTGAGCAGCTATCTCGGCAACCGGATTGTCTCTTGTTGCCGGGTGTGATTTTGAACGACTCCTGACGGGCGAAGTAAGCGGCCATTCCGCCCGGCGGCAGGGGCGGATCACCCAAATCCGCCACGCGGCAATCGCTATTGCCGCCAGTGCCACTCCGCTAAATAGAATAGGCCGCCGTGGCGAATTGGTCAGGTAGCCAAACCACTCCATGCCTGCGATCAAGAAAAAGCCGACGGCAAAGAACAAAGGCTCCAAGGCACGATCATCAGTCCAACGCCGAATCTCCTCATCGACAGAGTCCCCTGGATTCTGTAGTGGCTTTGCTTTCAGCGGTGACTGGCTAAGCATTCAAAAAAATCCGCAGACACAATCATTGAATCTGCCAGGGTTAGCTGCTGTGTTCGGTGATCGATGTCCCGAATTGAACACTTTTGCCTGCAACCGGTTCTCGCCTCCTCCACTGCGTTCGCTATCGTGTCCATTCAACGGCAAATTGGCACTACGGGTCTACTGTTGGGCGTGCAGCTTCCCATAGGCCGGCAAATGGTCGAACAGATCACCGCGCGACGTATCGGCGCTGTACCGCTGCACTCTTCGACACCATAATTATTAAAGCGACGTTTCTCGGCCAAAACCCTCACGCACCTGATGAACTTTTTGTATCAACCGGCGGCGCCGACGTCCCACGCGGCCGCTATTGACGCCGCCTGTCCGAAGGCGCTTACTTTAGAAGACGAAACCCAATCATTCAGGGATGAAATGATCGATTCCACTCGAATCATCGACCCGAAAGGATTCAGAGCGCCGCCCGTCTCGCCTCTTAGTGTTGTTCCGCGCTCAGCGCAAACAAAGTCGGCTATTGCCCATACGGTGAAGAGTGCGTTTACCGCTGACGCCGATTGTCGGGCCCACTTGGAGACGCGGCAGGCGAGTTAAATTTAGGCAATCAAGGACTGATCTCATCGGATGCAAGGAGAGCACCATGTTTAGCGAGCGAATACCGACAGTTCGAATAAGCCCGGACAATGCCACCGTACTCACGCAACTCGGGCTGCTGAGGGACCTGGCCGGAAGCTGGCACGGCAAGGGGTTCAACCTAGTAGCGCGACCTTTCTTTGGCTCACTCACGGCTACGCCCCCTGTCCCACCAGCGAATCTGTTCCTGGAACTCAATCTCACGCATGAGACGCTTAAGTTTGATCCCATCTCATCGTCGATACCCAACCGGGGCACATTCCAACAGGACATAGAGCTTTTCGGCCTGACCTACCTGCAAAAGATCAGTGATGCCACCACCGGGGGCGCTTTACACATCGAGCCCGGCATTTGGGTGACGCAGCCAGCGACCACCAATCCTCCGGTGTCGCCGCCGGCATCCGGCCAGATCGTGGCTCGAATGGGCTCCATTCCGCACGGCAATGCATTGCTAGCCGGAGGCTCTGCAACGCCGTTCAAAGGTCCTCCGGTGATCGGGGCTGCGGGGGGGTTCTCTCAACCCGCCTTCTCGGCATTTCCATCGTTTAATAGCAGTCCGATCGCCATCCCGGTGCCCCCGGCACCCTTGGTCATACGCGCTGCAGGCACACAGGAATCATTGGCAGTCGCTGGAGGCGGTTTCACGCAGTACGACCTCAGCATCGCCCCCTCAACGACTCCGCCGAATCCCCGTACGCCATTGGGAAACACGCCACCAATTCTGCCGCCCAGCATCACTCAGCAGCTCGTGAATGACCCGATTGTGTTATTGCAAGATACCATCACGCAGCAAGTGGCGGACGGCTGCCAGTTTGAAGGCACCGTGCTTAACATCGCGACCGTATCTCCGCTTACATTTTTTACGACACCACCCACGGCGCCGCCGGTCGGCGGGCCCACGCAAACGGTGACCGTAGCGGATTTCGCCGGCGGTGCGGAAAACCTACCATTCCTCATAACCAATGCCGAGTCGGCGCTTGTGTACGCCACCTTCTGGATCGAGAAGGTGACTCCTAGGAATGATAGGCCGTTCATGCAACTTCAATACGCACAATTTGTGCTACTGAACTTTCCCGCCGTACTGATACCCTCGACCGCACCGCCCCCGGCCTCGGATCAAGGGAAGCTCAACTTCAGCTGGCCTCACGTTTCGGTGGCTACGCTCCGCAAGACCTTTGGTTGAACATTGGTTCCATTCAAGCAGGGAGAGTTCTCATGTCCAATGAATTTCCTTCAGTCCGACCGGATGTACGGCTCTCGTGGAGAACATCATGAAAGCTCCGCCGCGAATAGGGCCGGCATTGGTCCCCGTCATAATGGCGCTCGCGCAGTGGTTCGACAAAAAATACATCACCCTCGCTCGATTCCTAGCGACACTTGAGCGGGTCGAAGGGACGAGCTAACAGTGTCGACGGTCTGCCACATGACGCGCTGTCATCGCGGTCTGTTCATCGTAACCTTGGCTTTTGCGGCCATAGAGACGTGCTTGGCCCAATCCACCATGGTGCCGTGGCTGACGCGTTCCGCGGATAACTCCAGGAGCGGTTGGAATGCCCACGAAACGGTGCTCACGCAGGCCTTGGTGGAGTCCAAGGGAATTGTTCGAGCGACCATCATCCCCGTGGTCGGGGACGCGAGGGGCATGGAAGCGCAACCCCTCATCCTTCCCCAGGTGAATACGTCTCGCGGGATTCGGGACGTGATGGTGCTTCCTTCGATGGCGGACGTCGTGCGTGGAGTAGATGCGCATGACGGCTCTGGCATCTGGCAGGTGCCGCTCGGCATGCCGATTACCGGATCGAACTCGATTGACATGCACAATATCAATGATCATTGGGGCTGTTTATCCACGGGTGTGATCGACGCTGACACGCAGCTCCTGTACCAGGTCTGCTGGGTTTCGCCGGACAATACCGGAAACCCGAAATCGGCAAGATACTTCATGTATGAGCTCAATATGGCAGACGGGACCCAGGTCTCTGCACCCGTTTTGATCGAGGAGCCGAACGGAGCAAAAGTCTTTAACACGCAGATGCGCAAACAGCGATCCTCTCTCGTAGAAACCAACGTCAATGGTGTGAAGACGGTATTGGGATGTTCGGGAACCATCTTCGAGACAGGGGCGGGCGCCTCCGGCTATTGTTTTGCATTTGATGTCGCGACCCATAAAGTGAGTGCGATGTTGGCAATGACGGCGGGCGAGGGCGCCGGTGTGTGGATGGCGGGACAAGGCGCTGCCGCGGATGCGCAGGGCAATCTTTACGTCCTCACGGGAAACGGCGACTTCGATGGAACGAGTCAGTGGGGTGAATCGTTTCTAAAACTCAAGTACACGCCCGCATCGGGGGCCGCGCCGGCTACCCTAAAAGTGATCGATCACTGGACGCCCTGGACAGACTTTGCCAGAAGTGGGCAGCGGGCGACGCCGACGCCTCGACTAGCCGGGATGAGCGCGGCCTCCGCTGCGCTCAGTCCTGTCGGAAGCGGGATGGGCATGCCGATGAAAAATGCAAGGCTGGTTGCCAAGATCAACGACCAGGGCACTCCGACCGTCCTGGTCTTTCCGCAGATGGCGTCGGGCGCCTGGTCGGACGAAGACTGGGGCTCAGCGGGGCCGGCCTGCATTTTCTCGATTGGGGTTTGCATCGCGGCCGGAAAGGACGGGATCGCGTATCCGATCAAGACGGGAAATCTGGGCGGAACGACTGTTGCGGACCTCACTAGGCCGAAAACCAATTGTGCGAAGCTCGCGGCGCCGCCGGTTTGGCTGACCATGAGTCCGGGACCGGTTGATCCCTGCCCGACCGACCCTCGCACATTGGACTTTTTACCGTGGGGGGACACGGCACATCTGCATATGACACCGGTGCAGTTCTTTGACCCGGTACTCCAGTCTTGGACGGTCTTTGCGTGGGGCGAGAATTCGCAGTTGCACAAATGGAAGGTCAGCGCAACGGGAAATCTGACTTACATGGCGCAAAGCCACGAGTACGCGAGCGCAAATGTGCGGGAGAATCCCCCGGGGGGAATGCCCGGAGGTTTTTGCTCCGGATCCAGCAACGGAGGGGACCCGAACTCGGCAATATTGGTGTGCACGATCCCCTATGGCAACGCCAATGCGGACGTCGTGAATGGCCGTCTGCTTGTATATGACGCCGTGCATCTTGCGGTGGACGCCTCGCTGAAAGTGCTTTGGGACTCTCAACGCTGGAACGTCCAATTTCTATTCAATAAATTTGACCCGCCGGTGATTGATGGCGGTCAAATCTACGTGCCGAACTACAACGGTGGCGTCGATGTGTACCGGCTGACACCATGAAATCATGGAGGAAGGGCAATGACTGACTTTCTAAATCCGAAATCCATGGTGACTCCAGGAATGGCGGGCTGAATGGTAGCGGGCCTATCGGATCAACAAGAAATGGGGAGGAGCTAATGGCGATAGCAGATGCAATTCTGAATAATGTATCGACATTCATCGGCGCCGCCGGGGCATTGGGTACCGCTTGCTTTGGGATTGTCGAGGGGCTCAAGTGGACCTCTCTTGGCGAAGCGGGCTTTGGACAAATCACGAAGTATCTCGGGTCGCAGTTGTCGGGCGCTTTACAAATTGCTTATGGACCTGAATATGAGAAAGTACTCCGGGCACAGTACCGACAGGATTCCCAAACTCAAGCGACAATCGCCAAGACCCTCCGGCAAGGAGTACGCATCGGCTTGACGAGCACCAACGCATCGGGCATCGCGGGATACCTGGGGACGGTGGATGGGCCGAAGCTAGCGGCCGCGGCCAGCAAGGTGACCGCAGGCTCAGATCTATCGGGGGACGACCGGGCGGCCATCGGTCGATTCGAATTGGCGGTGGATGCTCGAATCGATAGCGCATTATCGAGCGCTCAAGACGTCTATCTAGGCACTGTTCGGACCGCAGCGTCTTTCTTGGCCATTCTTATTGCTGAAGGCGTCGCGGAAATAATGAATGTGTCGCTTTGGGCTGGTCTCGTCTTAGGCGTTGTGGCAATCCCATTCGCTCCGATCGCTAACGATCTCGTCGGCGCGGTACAGGCGACCACGAAAGCGCTTAAGGCACGATGATGTTGCTCTTTGTCCTCGATCTACGGTCCGCCGATGTCGATGGTGCAGTGGTGCCAGCTCGCCTTACATTGGCAACCCCTACGATGGACGCGTTGCAGCAGTGCCAGGAGGTAGTCTTTCTCGTGCACGGATTTAACGTGAGTCGCAGCGCCGGGTCCGCGGAACTTCAGAAACTTGGGCGGCTTCTCCCGGCGGTCGGTGCCGGCGCCATTGTCGCGGTTCTCTGGCCCGGCGATTCAACCCTCGGACCGCTGTGTTATCCGTTTGAAACCAATAAAGCGGACGACTCGGCCGTGGAGCTCGCGAAGTTCATCAATGACAATCTTCCAAAGCGACCGAAGATTTCCCTGGTTGCGCACAGCCTCGGCGCGCGGGTCGTAATACAAACGGTGCAGCAGCTGAAGATTATAGGTGCCACGGTTGATCAGGTTTGTCTCATGGCGGCCGCAATCGATAACGATAGTCTGGCATCGATGGCGGAATATCGTGGAGCGGCGGAGTATGCGTCGCGCGTGGCCGTTCTGTATTCGCCGTGCGACAACGTCCTCAAATTTGCGTACCCGGCCGGGAATCTGCTATCCGCATTCCTGCATTGGACGGCGACATCCGATGCGGCGTTGGGTTTCACCGGACCCAGGCCCATGTCCGCGGATGCCGGCATTCCATCGGAAGTCCAGGCGACGGGGATCCCGAGCAGCGCTAAGGTGGATCACTCTGATTACATTCCGAATGCGGTTGGACCGCCGAGTGACAAACAGCTCGCGGCAGCGCGATACGCAAATTCGGTTCTCAGCGGAACTGCTTTGTTGAATTACTCGTGATGTACTGAAGGAATGCAGTTGCGGGATGTTCGAGTCTGTGGGTGGGCGATCGATGGCCGGTTGATCTGCTTCGGAAATCCTCGCTTACTCACTAAAAACGGCCGAAGAATCTTGCTAGCACCGTTGGCGCCACAATCAAGGCAACCCCGACAAGCGCTTCCGTCGAGTACCTGCGCTGAACCTTTTTGGCTCGGCGACGCAGGTCTGCCATGGGCGTACAGCCGTTATGCCGTCCGGACCAGATGATATCTAATTCAATCAGCCTGTTACGCCTAGCTGGTGTGCAATCGGCGGTTTGTCCAAATGCTGAAGGATTGGCCAGAAAATGCTGACGTCGACACTGTCAGCTGAGTGCCGATCGCACTTCTGAGCGAAAGGCCAGCGCATTCAGAAGCTGTTCGGCCATTACCGGGCGGCTGAAGAGATAGCCCTGGGCGTAGTGACAACCGAGGGACTGCAGCACCGCGACCTGAGAGGGCTTCTCAACGCCCTCGGCCACACTGCCCATACCGAGATTCCCGACCAAGCTGATCGTCGCGTGAATCACCGCCAGAACGTCGCGGTTAGTGGTCAAGTCTTTCAGGAAGGAGCGATCGATCTTGATGGTATCGAATGGGTACTCGCGCAGGCATGACAGGGAGGAGGTGCCGGTACCAAAATCATCCATGGCAAGCTTGAAACCGAAACGCCGCAACGCGTGCAGCGTTTCAAGAGACGCCGCGGGATTGCGCATGACCTCACGCTCGGTGACCTCGAGCTGCAGGCGCTCCGCCGGCAGACCGACCTCGCTCAGAGTATCACGCAGTTGCTGGATCAGGCGGGGGCCCAGCGCCAGCTCCGCTCTCGAGACATTAATACTCATGGTCTTTGGTGCACGCAGCGGGTCCTGTCTGAGCCAGGTGAGCATTGCCTGGCAGGCCTGCCTCAGGACCCACTCACCGACGGCCACTATGAGCCCAGATTCCTCGGCAATCGGGATGAACTCGGACGGCGAAATCGGTCCGAGCGCCGGGTGGTTCCAGCGCGCCAAGGCTTCTACCGAAACCATTTGGCCTGAGTTGAGTTCAACAATGGGTTGATAGACCAGAAAGAGCTCAGAGGTGCCGATCGCCCGGCGCAGACTCGTCTCAATCATTGCGTGCCGAGTCAGGCGCACATGCATGGCTTCATTGAAGACCACGGAGCAGGCGCGACCAGCGCGCTTTGCCTCGTACATCGCCACATCGGCGTTGCGCACGACCTCCTCGGCGCTCGCGTGGCATTGTTCACTGGTGACAATGCCGATGCTCGCTGTCGAGTGCACTTCGCTACCGAATATGTCGTAGACCGGCGCCAGAGTATTGAGCAGCCGCTCGGCGATCCGAGAGGCATCGTCAGGGGCTTGAAGGTCATTGATTAGGATTAAAAACTCATCGCCACCGAAGCGGGCAACGAGATTGCTGTTTATTTCCTTGCAGATGATGTCGGAAGTGCGCAAAGCGCCTTGCAGGCGCCCGGCGATTTGTCGTAACAGCTCATCGCCCGACTTGTGTCCCAATGTGTCGTTGATCAGTTTGAAACGGTCGAAATCGAGGAACAAGACCGCAAACAGGGGCTGATCGCCGCAGCGCACGCGGTCAAGAGCCTTTTGGAGGCTCTCCATGAACAGCGCGCGATTGGCCAGTCCCGTCAAATTATCCTCCCACGCAGCCTTCGCGAGTTCCGACTGCATCGCCTTGCGCTGGGTTTCGGCGAGCTTTTGTTCGCTCACATCTCGCACGATGCAAAGCACCACACCTTCGCTGTCCATCTCGATGCGACTCAGACTGATTTCCACCGGCACCTCGGCGCCGTCTTTGCGCCGCGCAAACAGCGCTATGTCGCTGCCCATCGGGCGCATCCGCGGCCGTTCGATGAACTTGCTGCGCGCGGCCGTGTGGCCGGCATGAAAGCGTTGCGGTATCAGCAGCTCGATCTGTGCACCGTCGAGTTCAGCGGCGGTGTAGCCGAATAGTTCCGGGACCCGTGCATTGGTGAATCGTATCGCGCCATCATCACTGACCCCGATAATGGCTTCTGGCGCGGCGTCCAGCAGTGTCGCGAACTTTCGTTCCTCCGCGCGAGCTGCCTCGCGCCTGCGCACCGCGGCGGTCACGTCCGCCTGCACACACACCCATCCCTGGAGGGCGCCGCGCTCGTCGAACAACGGCTGTGCGTCGGTATCGAGCCACCATTCCCGGGAGTCCTTGCCGCGCACGAGGAGCTCAAAGCGGATGCCACGCGCGCTGGCGAACGCTTCGCGCGCGCAATTGATGGTTTGCAGGCTGCTGCCCTCAAAGTACAGCAAATCGCTGGTCTTCTTATTGAGCACCTCGGCGAGGTTGTATCCGGTCATGCGTGTGAAGCTGTCATTCACCCAAACGAGGCGGCGTTCGGCATCGCTGATCGTCACGCCGTACCCGGTAACGCCCGGCACCACGGAAATCCACCTGCTCGCGGTGCCGGGGGTAATTCCAGCGACAGGCCGGATGGCCTTGTGCGGCATGAGCTTCCGGCCCCACGCCAGCGTACGGTGAGAGCCAGAAATTCCGGCAAGGACGCCACGAAACTTGCATAACCAATTGGCGGCGACCGGTTGTCCGGGACCAGTCAGTATGGGACGATTTTCCCGTCTCATGGTGGGCACCGTGTTTTCGACACGCTGTTCTGCCAGCCCTTGCTCGCTCCGGGGGGCTTGACCGTATAGGTGTTTATCAATTCCGTGATTCTTGCGTTGTTCGCGTTGATCTGCTTCAGAAGTTCCGGCACGGCCTTGATGTCACGATCCACCTCGCCTTGCAGCAGCACCGGCACCGGCACCGTGCCCAGATCAAAAAAGGGTTGCATTTGTTCCTGATCCTCTTGTAGATGCACCGCTACTACGACATCATCGGCCATGTCCCAGTTTTCGAGTTCGCGGCGAACTGGATATCGCAAGCACACAACGCCATCGGTCTGCCGTCGTCGGCGATGAGGATCTTCATTCGTTAGTTCCGTTCACACGATTACCTCTCTTCAAGAAACGGTCAAAAGCCGAAATTCGTGGGCCCTCAGACTATCACTGCAAAAAACTACGCATTTCTGCCAATTGATCCTGGACAATGGGCACCCATTCCGGGATCCGGGCTGGGTTGAGTCCGGTCAGCGTCCAAGCGTTCGCGTCTATCGGATCCGCGTCGGCCAATTCCCGACTATCGATCTCGGCGAGTGTCGCGACGCTGTTGGCGATATGAACGATCGCCACCTCGAATCGATACTCGGTCGCACGCGATGGCTCGTGATGGAACTCGATGCAGGCCTGCAGCGCCGGCGGAAGCTGCCAGTGACGCGCTAACGCGGCGCCGACCTCGCAGTGCGTAAAACCCAAAATCCGTTGCTCGCATTGGTGCAATGTCAGCAGATCATTGGGGTCGTCCGCGAGCATCAATAGTGCCTGCCGCATTTCACGCGGCATCCTCTTCAATAGCGTCAACTGACCCACATCATGAAGCAAGCCCGCGACAAAGGTCGACTCAGCGTCCGCCGTACGTACGCAGTGATCCCCCAACTCGCGCGCGGCGGCGGCACATAACAGCCCATGTATCCAAAAGCTTTCCATCGTGATCAATTCGACCGGTATGCCGTCAAAGCTGTGAACCGCCGAGACGCCGAGCGCCAGATCGCGAACCGCGCGCACCCCGAGCACCGTCGCGGCGCGCGAAATCGTATCGACCTTGCCCGCCATGCCGAGCGCCGCGCTGTTTGCGACGCGCAGCATGCGTGCCGCCAACGCGGTGTCCTGGGCAATCACGCCGCTGAGCTCGGCAATGCTCGCGCGCGGATCATCGGCCAACTCGCAAACCTTGATCGCAACCGCGGGTATGCTGACCATCGCGGAAATGTCATCGACAATGTCTTCGACAGTGGTCATTGTTTTCTGCCCTCCGTTAAATTAAAGCACCCAATAGGCGAGAAGCAGCCAAATCATTCCTTTCAGGCACAAAATAGCGATTGCGGCAACACCTAAACGGCCCATTCGTCCTTTGTACATCTGGGTGAATCGTTGCCGGAAGCGGTGGCTTGCCGAGATTCTGGGTGAAAGTTCCATGCGTTTACCCTTCTGTCTATCTCGCGGCTGCGGCATGAGTGGGGCTTCGCGATCGCAAGGCGTCAACGATCTTCGCCGCGATTGCCAGCAGCGGTACCATCGCCTCCGCCGCACCCAGCTCCCAGGCGGCCCCGGGCATGCCCCAGACGACGCTCGTGCGTTCGTCTTGTACGAAATTGATCGCACCCGCATCACGCATTTCTTTCATGCCTTCGGCCCCATCGCGGCCCATTCCGGTCAGCATGACACCCACGGAATTACCGCCGACATTCTGCGCGACCGAACGGAACAGCACATCGACTGATGGCCTATGCCTATTCACCGGGGGACCGTCATTCAGTCGGCATCGATAATGCGCGCCGTCGCGAAACACCAACAGGTGCTGATCCCCCGGGGCGATATAGGCATGTCCAGCGAGGATCGGTTGACCGTCCTGCGCCTCGCAAACGCTGAGATCGCACGAATCATTCATACGTTTTGCGAACGGACCGCTGAACGCCTGCGGTATGTGTTGCGCGATGACTACCCCGGGCACGTCTGCCGGTAGCCGCTGCAGCACGTCCTTGATCGCCTCCGTACCGCCGGTTGATGCGCCAATCGCGATAATCTGATCGGTCGTTTGCAAATGACGCGGAGCGGGGCGGGCCGGCAGAATGACTCCCGCATCGTATTTTTCTAGAACCTCTTTCGCCGGCGCGTTGCTCAACGGTCTGACGCGGGCGCGCGCAGCAATTTTAACTTTCGAGATGATTTCTTCTGCTGATTGCTTCAGACCATGCGCGGTATCGACGCCGGGTTTGCTGACAAAGTCGACGGCGCCCAGGCTCAGCGCATCGAACGTCGCCGCTGCGCCCTGCTGGGTCAGCGAAGAACACATAACGACGGGCATCGGCCGCAGCCGCATCAAATTGCGTAAGAACTCAAGACCGTCCATGCGCGGCATTTCCACATCGAGCGTCAATACATCCGGATTAAGCAGCTTGATCTTCTCGCGCGCCACAAAAGGATCCGGTGCGGTACCCACCACCTCAATCTCCAGGTCCGACGCCAGGATCGCAGTCAACAGCTGACGCATCACGGCCGAATCATCGATCACCAGCACCTTGATTTTCTTGGGCACTGATGCTCTCCTCAAAACAGTTCCACGCTGCCGGCCTGGCCGACCACGGGGATCGCCACGTGCTTTTCCCGATCGAAAACCGCTCGATTGACCGCTGCGCCCAAACGCTTGACCCGCACCTTGCCAGAGGCTGGGCTGTAGAGCAGTTTTCTCGCGTATCGATCGCCCAGATCAGCGCCCATAATGGCAAACCCTTCGGTACGCAGATACTCGCGGACGAATGTGGCATTGCGTGCACCGACGTCCAGCTCCATGTCGAGCACTTTGCCGCCGCCGACAACTTTGAACTCCAGATTGGCGCGCTGACCGCCAAGCTTGAGTATGTCGTTGATCAGGTATTCCATCGCGACGTTGCCGTAACGGGTCACGCCGTTGACATCGTCTTTCGTCCAGCCGGTGGTTCCGCCGGACCGGTCCAATGGCAACATGAAGTGATTCATGCCACCGATGCCGAGGTTTCGCTCGCGCACACACGCGGATACGCATGATCCCAGCACCGTGAAGATCATCTCGTCATGGCGTGTGACGTAATACTCGCCCGGCAGTATCTTTGCGACCACTACCTGGTGATGCGAATCCCAGGCTCGTCTGATATGCGCGAATTGCGGCAACACCAGCGGCAAGGCGTCGTCGTCCCTGTCTGATCGCGTCGCGTGGATCACTAAATCCTCCGATAGGCGGTGCGGCCGACCAACCGGTAGCGCTGCGTGACGTTCTGCAGATTTTCCGAGTGCCCAATAAATAACCAGGCGCCCGGCTCTTGCAGTTCCGCCATACGCTCGAACAGTTTACGTTGCGTGGGTTTGTCGAAGTAGATGACGACGTTGCGGCAGAATATGACATCGAACGGACCGCGCATCGGCCACGGATCAAACAGATTCAACTGCTTGAACGTGATCAGCTGCTTCAGCTCGGACGCAATGGAAAAGACCTTGCTGCGACCGGTCGTCGGCTTGAACCAGCGCTGGCGCCGCGCTACGGGCATGCCCTTCAAGCGATCGGCGTTGTAATTCCCTTGCGCCGCCTTGGCCACGACGTTCGAATCGATATCGGTCGCGAGCAAGCGGACGTCCCAATTGCGAAGATGCGCGAGAGCCTCGCGCAAAACCATCGCGATCGAATACGGTTCTTCGCCGGTTGAACATGCCGAGGACCAGAGGCGCAGCCGGCGCGACGCCGCATTATTCTGCTCCCTCTCTGCCAGCACCTCGCCGGCGAGTTGCTGAAAGTGATGATCTTCACGGAAAAATGCAGTCAGATTCGTCGTAATCGCGTTGGTAAGTTCCTGCAGTTCTTCCGGATGTTCGCTTTCGACTAGCCGGCAATACTCGGCAAACGAGCGCAACCCAAGCGTACGCAGCCGCTTTATCAGGCGACCGTATACCAATTCGCGTTTCCCGTCGGACAGCGAGATACCAGTATAACGGTGGACGAGTTCGCGCAGGCGATTGAACTCGTCGTCGGTCAGCAGGAATTCCCGCTGTGCGGCCGTGGCTGAGGAATTCGGATTCATTAAAAAAGCTCCACCGATTGAACGTTGTTCTTGTCCGAGGCATCAGCGCCGTCGTCTCCCCGCAGATTTGGCACCACGCGGTGAAACAACTCCCGTTCTTCGCGCATACTGAAAGATCGCAATTGCCGATGGCGCAGCGCCTCCCAATCTGACTCCGTGGGCGCCGGCGCGATCGCGGCGACCGCGCCGAGTGACTGCAGGGCTTCGGCCACGTGGGACAGCTGTTGAGCCAGGCGGTCGTGCGACTGGACGGCCGCAACCATGCCGGCCGCATGAGTTGCGATCAGGTCCAGTTCCAGGGTTGGCCGGCCGCCCGTTGACACGGCTAAAACGGCTTTATCCAGCGCCCCGATGATGACCCGAATTGCGGTGACGAGATTCGCCATCGCTTCGTGGTCGAGGGCCAAAGAGGCGTTGATCTGTGCCGCGGCCCAGTCAAGCCAACTGCGCTGCAACCGCAGTGCAGCGCGGGCGCAGAACTGCGGCTCTTGCGGATTAGTTAGGCACATCGCTGCGAATTCCAGGGTTATTTCCGGAGAGCCGCAGCGGACCATCCAGGCCAATCAATCGCGCCGACCGAATCAGGGACTCGGAGACGGCGCGCCATTCGCACATATCGGCACCGGCGGTACCGGATCGCCACAGACTGGTCAACAACTGCAAACCCGCGGTGTCGATTTCCATGACTTTCGATCCATCGATCGCGATAGGCCCGCCTCGGCCGCTGGCTTCGCGCAGGATTCGATGTATCTCCGCCGCCTCGCCTATCGAGACTCGGTCGGGCAAAACGATGACGACAGACTCCGGCTGTCCGACTGTTGGGGTCGTCGAGTGCGCCATGGCTCCGCTCCTATGCAGCAACCGCCCCGAGTGCGGTCTCCTCAGCCAAGCTGTTGCCGATCAACCGGTCGACATCAAGTAGGATCAGCATTTTTTCACTGATCGTCGCGAGCGATTTGACAAATATTGAATCGAGGCTTCCGCAGACCTCGGGCGGCGGTTTCATATCGGCCACGTCAACGTTGTAAACCTCTGAAACCGCATCGACCACAATACCGACCGTTCGCTCACCGCGTGTTCCGTTCGCGCGCAGCACGATCACGACCGTTGTCGGACCGAAGTCCACCGCTTCCAGTGCAAACCGGCGCCTCAAGTCCAAGATCGGCACGACGGCCCCGCGCAGATTGATCACACCCAGGACAAAATCAGGGGTGTGCGGAATGCGCGTTGCCCGGTCCCAGCCCTTGATTTCCTGCACGCACAGGATGTCGACGCCATATTCCTCGCCTGCCAGCATAAAGGTCAGGTATTGCTCGTTGTCGCCCGTGCCAGCCTTATTGGCACCTGCCATCGTTACCGTACTCATATTGATGCTCCTTTCGTACCTGGCCAGCTGCTAGAATTCGTTCCATTCGTTGTCGCCGACGGCTTTACGCGTTGGCGCTGCGGCTTTGCGTACCGGCTTGGCCTCATGGGTTTCGTGCTCCGCGGCCGCCGCTGGCTTGTTCCACGGCCGGTCGACCGTGCGGCGCTCCGGAGCGGGCGCCCGCGGCGCATGGCTTGCGGCGACGCGCTCCTCGCCGACATTGAACTTCGCGACGTTTTCTGACAGCTTGCGTGCCTGGTCCTGCAAGGACTCGGCTGCTGCGGCCGCTTGCTCCACCAGCGCGGCATTTTGCTGCGTCACTTCGTCCATCTGCATGATCGCCTTGTTGACCTGTTCGATGCCGCTTGACTGCTCCTGGCTGGCGGCGGTGATCTCCGCGACGATGTCGGAGACTTTCTTTACCGATGTCTCGATTTCACCGAGCGTTGCTCCGGACTGATCGACCAGTTTCGAGCCTTCGTCGACCTTAGAAACGCTGTCTTGAATCAGCGACTTGATCTCTTTCGCGGCCGTCGCGCTGCGCCCCGCGAGATTGCGCACCTCACTTGCCACCACGGCAAAGCCCCGTCCCTGTTCACCTGCACGCGCCGCTTCAACCGCCGCATTGAGCGCGAGCAAGTTAGTCTGGAACGCGATTTCGTCGATCACGCCGATGATATCGGCGATCTTCTTGCTTGATGCGTTGATCTCCTGCATCGCACGCACCGCATTCGTCACGACCGCTCCGCCTTTCTCGGCTTGCTGCCGTGCCGCCAACGCCAGCTGATTCGCCTGGCCCGCGTTCTCGGCGTTGTTCTTAACGGTACTGGTCATCTCCTCCATGCTCGAAGCGGTTTCCTCGAGCGAGGACGCCTGCTCTTCGGTGCGCTGGCTCAGATTGGTATTGCCTTTCGCGATCTCTTCCGATCCGCTCGCAACCTCCTGCGCCGCGATCTTTATCTGGCGAACCACATCCATCATGGTGGTCATCAACCCATTGATGCCAGCGGATAGTTTTTCGAACGCGCCGGACTTGCCGTCCAGACGGATGCGCGGGGTCAGATCGCCGGCCTTACCGGCCTCCACGACCACGTTGACTTCTTCGACCACGCCGGCCATGTTGTTCATGATCCCGTTGATACCGGTCCCGAGCTTCTCGAAGAATCCGCTCTTGCCGTCCATGCCGATTCGCTTCGACAAATCGCCGCTCATCGCCGCCGTAACGATACCGGCCACCTCTTCTTCGATCGCGATTTCCTGGGTGCGGTCAACCCACTCGACGACCGTGCCGAGCCGCTTCCCGGCCGCATCGAACACCGGATTGGCGATAATGCGGAAGGTCCGGCCGCCAGACTTCAGCTGCGATGTGAAAGTGCTGCGCAGGTCGACCAGCATGCGTTGCTGATGGGACGGATTCTTGTGGAATACGTCGATACTGGTTCCGATGAGCGTGTTCGGATCGAAATTCGGCATATCGCGGCGTAGATCTGCGGCCGCGGCCTGAAACATCTGCGTGACGGTCTTGTTCATGTAGATGATGCGATTGTCGGCGTCCGCCATCATCACGTTGCCCGAAACATTGTCGAGCGCGACTTTGATGCGCATGTTTTCTGCGGCAATTCGCTGCTCTGTCTCGGCGCGCTCGCGCTCCGCGTGTTCGCGCTTGAGCTGATCGGTCAGATCTGACCACTCGACGACGGTGCCGGCCCGTTTGCCGTCATCGGCAATAATGGGGTTCGCGATGATGCGCAGCGTGCGGCCGCCCAGGTTCAGCGTTGACTCGAATGTCTTGGTAAGGCCCGCCAGCATGCCGCGCTGGTGCGCCGGGTTCTTGTGAAAAGTGTCGATGTTGGTGCCGATGAGGCTGCTTACGTCGAAGCGCGGCAGATCCTTGCGGATATCCGATTCGGCGTTACGCAACATGGCCTCGACGGTCCTGTTGAGATAGATAATGTTGAGATCCGGGTCGGCCAGCATCACGTTTGCGGTGACCGTGTCGAGCGCCGCTTTGATGCGCGCGTTTGCCGTCGCGGCGGATGCGCCGCGCGACTTCTTGGGGGATTTCGCCTTGGTTTTCTTGCTGGCCATATAATGCTCCTTGAAGAATCGGTTAATGACGTTCTGACTTGAGTGCTTGCATATCGCAACCTCACGCCACCCGTGTAATCGACGTGAGTTGTTTTTCCCGGCTGGCGCGCGCAATCAATCCCGGCACATCGAGAATGAGGGCGACCTTGCCGTCGCCCAGGATCGTCGCGCCGGCAAGGCCGGCCACGGGTGCAAAATTCGTTTCCAGGCTTTTGATCACCACCTGCTGCTGGGCGAGCAGGTCGTCGACCAGGAGACCCACGCGCGCGCCGTCCGCCTCGACGACAACCAGGAGTCCGTCCTCGGAGTTTCGGCTGTCCGGCACCACGCCGAATAGGTCACAGAGCTTGACGACCGGCAGATATGCATTGCGCAGACGGAATAGCTCGGTTTGTCCCGCGAGGGTGTTCAGGCCTTCGCGATTGACTTGAACCGTTTCAACGATTGCCAAGAGCGATATCACGTAGGTCTCTTGGCCAACGCGCACCAATTGCCCGTCGAGTATCGCTAGCGTCAGTGGCAATCGAATTCGAATGACACTGCCTTTCCCTTCTTGAGAGGACAATTGCACATTACCGCCGAGATCGTTGATGTTGCGGCGGACGACATCCATGCCGACGCCGCGGCCTGACACGTCGCTGACCTGATCGGCCGTGGAAAATCCCGGCAGGAAGATCAGGTTGTGTATTTGATCGTCGCTGAGCTCCAGCTCCGGGGCGACCAGGCCACGCTCGCGCGCCTTGCTCAGAATTTTTGCCTTGTTGAGCCCCGCGCCGTCATCGCGGACCTCGATGATGATGTTGCCGCCTTCGTGAAACGCCGCAAGCTCCAGCGTCCCGGTTTCGCCTTTTCCGGCGGCCAAGCGCCGCTCGGGCGTTTCCAAGCCGTGATCCAGGGCATTACGGACCAGATGCACCAGCGGATCACTCATTTTTTCCAAAACCGTCTTGTCGAGCTCCGTGTTCTCACCGCTGAGGCGAAGGTCCACTTTTTTTCCGAGCTTGTGCGTCAGATCGTGCACCAACCGCGGGAAACGGTTGAATGCGAAGCTGATCGGCAGCATTCGCACCTGCATGACGCATTCTTGGAGCTCGCGCATGTTGCGCGCGAGCTGCGACAGACCCTGACGCAGACTATCGAGTTCACCTGGGCCGATACCGTCCGCGAAACGACCCAACATGGATTGCGTGATGACGAGTTCGCCGACCAGATTGATGATGTTATCCACTTTCTCTGTGGATACGCGGATCGAACTTGAATCCGCCCCGGACTTTGGTGCCGCCGCAGCGGTGCCCGTCGACGGGACTCGCTGGTCGGGTACGGATGGTGCGGCCGTCGGCCGCACAACCGGAGGAGCGGCTTCGGGCACCGCCTGCGACGTTGTATCGTCCGATATGCCGATCGTGGTGAACTCCAGGCCGCACGCCGGGTCGACCCAATCGAAGACCTCATCGAGAGCTTTGCGCGCCACCGCGCCCCGAATTTCGAGGTCCCACGCGAGGTAGCACAGCTCCGGGTCGATGTCCGCAAACGGCGGCAGCGCGGACAAATCGGCACGCACCTTAAGTTCACCCAGCTTTTCGAGTTCGGCGAATATGCGCGTCGGCTCATTGCGCAGCTTCAGCAAATCCGTTACTGGCTCAAAACGAATTAGCCAACCGCCCTCGACGTCGGATGCGGTTGAATTAACGGACGTTGCCGCGGCTCCGGCGCTTGCGGCGGCAGCGACCGGTGGTTCAAGCGGCGCGGCCGGCGGCGTTGGCGCTTTGCTCTGTGATCGCAGAATCTCCTCTAGATCGAGATTGCACGCGGCGACCCGCGGCTGATCTATGGGCTTGCCGTCTTCGATTGCGGCCATCATTGCGCACAGACAATCGCAAGATTTCAGTAGGATCTGGATCGCTTCATCGGTCACGGCGCGCTTGCCGTTGCGCATCTCGTCGAGTAACGTCTCGACTCCGTGGGTGAAACCGGCCACTTCGGGGAAGCCGAAAGTTCCGGCCCCACCTTTGATCGAGTGTGCCGCGCGAAATATTGTGTTGATGTTCTCGAGATCGGCGCTTGCGTCGAGATTGAGCAAGCCGGATTCCATGATGTTGAGGCCTTCTCGGCACTCGTCGAAAAACACCTTGGTGATCTCCACCATTTCCAACTCAAGACTCATTTCTTTGACCTTTTTGGCAATCGCTTAGATGACTTTCGCAATCGTCCCGAGCAACTGCTGCGCATTGAACGGTTTGACGATCCAACCAGTCGCGCCCGCGCGTTTGCCTTCCATTTTCTTTTCTTTGCTGGATTCCGTCGTGAGCACGAGCATCGGTACGAACTTGTAGTTCGCAAGAGCGCGCAACTCTTGCACCAACTGGATTCCGTCCATTCGCGGCATATTCACATCCGTCAGAACCAGATCGACGGAACCAACGCGAGCAAACTCCAGCGCCTCGACCCCGTCGGCGGCTTGCACCACCTCATAGCCCGCGGTACGCAGCGTCAGTTCGACCATCTGCCGCATCGACACGGAATCGTCCACCGCAAGAATTTTTTTCGCCATCCGCGACGCACTCCCGATCATCACTCTGCGGCGCGGAAACGCAGTTAGACTGCGGATTATCCGGGTACCGGCAGATTGTGTTAGAGGCGGGGTTAGGGCCTGATTGAGCCATGGCTGCAAGAAGGGCAGCATTTCGGCGCGACCTAAATCGCGAGGACTTACCATGACAGGGGTAAATCACAATACCGATTGGCTTCTAAGAGCCCATATCGGCATTGTTTACCTAATCTTGGGCGGCCGGGACGTTTCGTTCGGGATCGGGTTCACAGTTTGAGATAATCTTTCACAAGCACTATGTGGGTAAATGATGGTTTCCTTCTCCATCATCCGCACATTCTTTGCACACCCGATCAGGCGATGACGGGGGATGCCACTCATCTAGCCTGCCTGGCTTGAGCGATCAAAAATACGTGGTAATCATGGTCAGTTCTCTAGCGCTGACGCAAATACACTTGGCGATAATCAACGGCGCGCTATCTCGACGCCGGCATGAATGATTACCTCGCGAAACCGGTTCGACTCGAGGAATTACGAGGCGTCCTCAGCAAGTGGGTGCGGAACCCGGGTACATGCGTGAGCGCTGGCGAATAGGCGATCTCTGTGTTAAAAATGACCACTTGAGTCATGCAAGCGTTTGCACAACGCTGGGGCATGCGTGCGCCGGAACGTCCACGATGACGCGTCAATGCTGCGTTGCAGCCCCGGCCGATTCTTCTCGCGGCCGCTCCCGCCGCTTCCACAATTTTGCTAAGGCGCGTTCGGGCGCCCCGACGTCCGCGTCGGACACCGGATGGAGTCTTGGGTGAGGAGGTCGGGTAGGATGATTAAGAAGCGATGTTCGCACCCAACGCAGAATGACCCGGCCGCTGCCGAGCGTCGCCTACGGATTCTGCTGGTTGAAGACGACGCTCTAGTGCGGGCCGTACTCCTCGCCGCTGCGCAACGCGCCGGCTTCGACACTGCTGCCGTCGGGACCGGACGCGAAGCACTCGAATGCGCTCAAACCCGAACATTCGACCTGGCAGTGCTTGATTACCGGCTTCCAGATTGCTCTGGGACCGTGATCGCCGAATCATTGCGGCGCACGTCACAGATCCCCTTCGTGTTTCTTACGGCCAATGCCGACGATGCAGTCGTCGCGGAGGCCGCGGCGCTCGGAGCGCTTGCTTATCTCGTCAAACCATTTGATCCTGCGGCGCTCGGGCCGACGATTCGCATTGCGTGTGCGCGGGCGGCTGACCGCAGTCGTGTCATCGAACACGAGAGGCAGCGTCTCGCGTCTGAGCTCCACGACGGTCTGGGCCAGGAGCTTACCGCCGCGTCGCTGATGGCGGCCGCGGTCGAGTGCAAGTCACGGCGCAATACACCGATTGCCAATCACGAGCTAACAGAGCTCCGGCAGACGATCGAGGAGGCTCAGCGCCATTGCCGCGACTTGTCCCATCGCGAGTATGCAAATGTCCTCCGCGGCTATACCTTGGGTCTCGAGCTGCAGGCATTGACGCGCCGTGAGGCTGCATTAACCGGCGTGGAATGCATCTACGAGGGACCTACCGGCCCGACATCGATCGTGCCGGATAGCGTCGGTCATCACTTATATCGAGTCGCACAGGAAGCCATTCGCAATGCGATTCGCCACAGTGGCGGTTCTCGGGTCACGGTTCAATTGAGTTTCGAGAAACGCAAGGCCAGAATGTCGATTCGCGACAATGGGCGCGGCTGCAGCGCGGTCGACTGTGCGGACGTCCGCGGCATCGGTTGCCTGACGATGCGCTATCGCGCAATCAGCCTGGGCGGAACCATCATCATGCGCGATGCAAAGCCGTCCGGCACGGAGGTGGTTATCAACGTACCAACGCGCGCTGGCCACGGTTCGAGAACGACTACGGAACGGCGCATCACGCGTTATCGACGAGCGCCATCGTCACCGTTATCGCCTTGAGTTCGACCAACCAAATTCTCCGTGCACGCTCGTAACGAACGATGGTCTGGCTGCGCGCCAAAACGCTGGCGAGCGTCGTCGCAAACAGCCGGTATTCCGAAGAACCGATACCCCGTTGGCTGTGCTTGATACCAAGGCGGATGACCTCGACACCGAGAGTGCGTGGGTCATCGGCAAATGCGACGAGCGTCTGCAGCGTCGCCGACAACTTGCGCACCTGTTGCGCGAGGTTGAGTGTCGAAAAATGGGACGCTAGCTGAGGGTGTTTGCTGACCAGCTCGTCATAGAACTCGCCCATCAGGCGCTGGCGTTCATCCTCGGTTAGGCGTGCGGCCATTGCCAAGATCTGGGCCCGATCCGCCTGTCGCCGGAAGATTCGCGGTCGACTCATGATGGACGGCGCGCGCATTGGATTTCCTTCCACTCGAATTCTTCGGCTTTCGCAGCGATTCGGCTAACACATTTCATCGGTATGCCCGAATGCCTCTCCATAGTTTGCATAATCAGCACGCGGGTCGCGGCCCGTACGAGCTTGGCGGCGCATGCGAGCCGCGAGAACCGAGTCGCGACGATCAGCTTATCCGTGGTTGTATCACCCATATTCTCCAAGCCTCGGTCGAGGTCGTACCCTACCGAACGGCGCAAGGCGCTGCCGCGATGATAGGTCGACGGTTACGAGGCGAGGAATGGGCCTCAGGACACGTCGTCGGCAGCAGGAATGGGCCTGACGACGTGCTTGCCTGCGGCAGCGGGGTCAGTGCTGACCGAGCGCCGAGCAAACGCTTGCGCGTGTGTGTATTGAGTTCGGCACGCCGGGAGAGAACTTTAGTGGGGGCAGATTGAGATTGTTGATTTCCACGGCGTCCGAGCCGCCGGCTCGCTCAAGGATTCAACGCCGCAACACCTAATGCATCGAAACGAAGCGTCAGAACAGTCGTCACCTGGTCCGCATCAAACGCGAAAGACAATCCGCATCCCCGCGACGGCAAAAGCGTACGCACGAGGCTCAGCCCCAAGCCCAGTCCCGTGCCGGACGCGAAGTCCAACTGGGTCGGCGTCGCGTCGACGTGATTGGAGATACTCACCGTAGCCCCACCGGGATTGCGCTGCATCAAGACATTGACGTGGGGACCCGCACCGGCCGCCTTGCCATGCTTTACTGCATTGAAAATTAGTTCGTTAACGACCAAGCCCAGATTTACCGCATGGGCGCGGTCGAGCACGATCGGTTGATCGAGGATCGCCTGGTCAACCGCGGTTGCAATGCTCGCGCCCGTTATTTGCTCCAGGTTCCGGCCGATTTCGCGCACCATGTCGCATAAAACGACACCGCGCTCGCCGCGCGTGCTCGACAGACCAAATCCCACCGAAATCGACAGCACCTGAGAGATTGCCGGCGCCAACAAGTCCGCGAGATCGGGATACTTCGCAGCCTGCGACCGCAGGAGCCCCACGACCCCCTGCAGACTGTTCTTCACACGATGGTGGACTTCCGAAATCAAGGACTCACGAAGCCGGTGTTCCCTTTCCAAGCGCGCAGTCTCGTCGCGTTTGGTCTCGGTGATGTCCGTCGCGACGACGAAGTATCCCTGTGCGACGCCTCCCTCGGCAATATCGGGAATTCGCTGAATGAGCATTGATCTCCTCTCGCCATTCGCGAAGATAAACTCGCTCTCAGAGGTAACCGCAATGCCTTTCAGCGCCGCCTCAATGTCTGGCCGCATACTGGCGAAGTTCACCCCACCTAGTTCTTGGACCGAGCGTCCGACCAGGTCGTTGGGCGTACCGTCGGTCAGTGCGTCGTATGCTCTGTTGGCGAATTTAAACCGCATCTGCGAATCAACGTGAGCGACGAGCAGCGGAATGGCATCGAGAATGGTCCGCAACTGGCGCTCACGTTCTTGCACTTCCGCTCGCGCTTGTTGCAGCTCGGTGGTATCGATCTCGATACTGAGAATGCCGATCGGCACGTTGGCGGCATCGCGGACCAAAGAAAGGCGCGCGTGAATGGAATGAAGGCGCCCCGACTTATTCCTTACGAGTCCGTTGCGCTCCTCAAATCCGCATTCAAGAAGCCGATCAAGCCGTTCAGCGTTCAGCCTCGAATCTGCCGCTGATGGACATATGAGCGAGATATGGCGGCCAATCGCCTCATCGGCGCTGTAGCCGTGCAAATGTTCGGCGCCCCGATTCCAACTCGCGATGACCCCGTTCAGATCCGTTGCCACGATCGAATCGTGGACCTGATCCATGATTTGCACCTGGAGTGCATGTAATCCGATCAGCTTTAGCATCAGCGGTGGCCTTCGACCGGTGAACAAATGACGGTATGCATTTTCATTGGTCGGTTCCGGCCACGCTAGCGATGTTAACTTGCTTTATCCTCGCCTAGGGAGCCGGTCTTAGCGGTATTTCGTTCGATGGCATCCAAGGCCGGCACATTGGACAGCGCTTCGGCACCCGCCGCGATCTCAAGCGCCAGATCCGCAAGCTTACGGCGCGTGCGCCGCGCGTATTGGCGCAGCGTCTCATACGCCGCGTGACGCGGCAACCCGCGTTGGGCCATCAGAAGTCCAACGGCAACACTGACGTCCCGATTCGAATCGATCATCCGTGTGAGTTGCTCGGTCTGCTCCACGAGCGCGGAGAGTTCACGCGCACGCTGGATCGCCGCGCGAATGGTGGGAATCAGGTGAATCGGATCGATCGGCTTGACCACGTACGACAAAGCCCCGGCTGAAATGGCCGCCGACACCAGCGATTCCTCACTATAGGCACTCAGAAACATAAAGGGCTGGCGCAGCTGACCGAACAATGCCGCTGTCTCCAGCCCATTCTGACCCGGCATCTCGAAATCTAAGATCGCGAGAGCGAACTTGCTCTGCCGTGCGAATTCAATCGCCTCGCTCGCAACTGTAGCGACAGTGACCTCAAATCCAGCGCCTCGAAGGCCGTCCGCAAGCGTCGCAGCGATAAGCGGATCGTCGTCTACCAGGAGCAACCGATGCGGAGCTGCGTCAATCTGACCGGCCATTGAATTCCCTTTTGACCAGCGCGCAAACATAGGGCGCGCTGCCGTCTTTGATGATTCTTTAGGTATGCCCAATATCGCAGTCACGTTGCACTTGCGGGGATAGGGCAAGGACGATGACTAAACTGGCACGATGCTCCGCTTGTCTTAGCGCAGCAGTCGGTGTCCAATTCGCGGGCAATTGCGAGTCTTCCGGAATTATCTACTCAGGTCAATAGGCGTGCGATATGCAGCCGAAAACGCCTCCTCGGCCTACCCGGAAAACGAAGCGTAAATGTCTGATATTAAAAGCAATCGACGAGCTTCGCCGTGACACGGTTCTGGTGCATTCAGGGGCATCCAGTAAGATGCGGTGTCCTTGGGGATAGCAGCTTTAGGTCAGCGATTTTCAGCGGATCGGCCGACTTTGAGTCAGCGACCTTCAAGGGGAAAGCCTCCTTCGAATCAGCAACCTTCGAAGGAAAAGCTTACTTTCTGTCGGCGATCTTTCGCGGGCCTGCAAACTTTCAGTCATCGAAATTCAAAGAGTGGGTAGACTTTCAGTGCGCGATGTTTTGCGGTGCCGCTATTTTTGCGTCAGTGGTCGTCAGCAAGACCGATGACATAAGGAGAACACCACGGCGGTGGCCAGTGCAATGGACGGCCATAGATGCATGGAATATTTGAGCAGCTGGGATGAGTTGACATGCGCCTCGTGACTCTCGGCGTCGGTGCTGCACGCTCTCCACGCTACCGACCTGCAGGCCTCCTCGTGTCGCACAGAGGTGCGCGCGTAGTCATTGACGGTGGACCGCACACGGTCCCGAAAGGCCGCATCGATGCCTGGCTCCTCACGGATGACCATGCCGAGCTCGCCGCGGCGGTCCGCAGAACCGCGCGCAAGCTGGGGTTGATTGCAAGGGTCGCATCGTTTCGCGCAGAGCATTTGAGGATCGAGCCCAAGCCAGTCGTGCACACAAATCATCCAACATTCGGCTACGAGATCCGAGCTGGTGGCCTCAAGGTGGTGTGGGTGCCAGAATTCTTCGAGTTTCCCGCCTGGGCAAGAAATGCCGACCTGGCGTTCGCGGAGGCGTCCTCCTGGAACAGGCCGATCTACTTCCGCGGTGCAGTGGGCGGACATCGCGATGCACTCACGGTCGAGCGCGCCGCGCGAAAGGCAGGCGTGAAGCGCCTCGTGTTCGCGCACATCGGTCGACCAACCATCCGTGCGATCGAAGCAGGTGCGCGACCATCATTCGGAGAGCTGGCACGCGACGACCAGATTTTCTTTCCGCGCGTATGCGCGAGGTCTCGAACATAAGCCGGCCTTCCCGTGCAATTCCGCCGAAAGTCCCGGATTCAGCGTGGGGACGCAGCATGATTTCACCCGATTGTGAGTTTTCCTTAAAGATGTCCTTTTTTGCCTTAAGGATGTCCTAAAGGAAAAATTACTGCCTTCGGCCGATGACGGATGGCATCCGCGCACCCACATGTTGAAGTTGCTACAACCCCACTTTCTGGACGGCGATCGGCCAGCAGCAGAGCCAACTGGCCTCAGACGTCCATGGTTCGAGGCTAGTTCGCCCTTCGCTTCCCTGGGGGAGGGACGACAGCGACTCCGCTGTCGATAGTCCCACGCTCTTGGCGGGCAGGGGCACTCTAGCCGCCTACCATGACGACAATGCGGCGCTGGGATTGCGGTTCGATAACTCCGCGGCCGTCGTGCTTTCTTCGCGCGATCGCGCGAAGTACCATCGCACCAAGTTGCGCGAAACGTGCGCAGCATCGAAATGCCGGTATCCGCGTTGCCCCTCAATTGCTACGCTTTGGCAAACATCCTCGAAGGAGACGTGAATGGGGACCAAAATTCCGCCGGGTGTGGGACCTCAGCACCCCCAGGTCGTCGTTCTGGTGGGTGCCACAGGCGATCTTGCTCGGCGGAAGCTGCTGCCGGGCTTGTTTCATCTGTCGAGTGCGGGGTTCATCCCGGGGTGCCGGATCATTGGCGTCTCGCTGGAGGATCTCGACGCAGACGCGTTTCGCAAGCTGGCGTGCGACGCGATCGGTGAGTTCTCTACGCGCAAGAATTCCCAGACCGACTGGGACGCCTTCTCGAACAATCTGCAATACGTGTCACTGAACGCGGGTCCCGACGTCCTCAAGGCGGCGGTACTGGAGGCGGAGCGCACGTTCAACGCCGAGAATCGCCGGCTGCATTACCTCAGCGTGCCGCCGAGTGCGGCATTGTCCGCGGTGCGCCTGCTGGGAAATGCCGGTCTGGTTGACCGCTCACGAATCGTCATGGAGAAGCCGTTTGGCACCGATCTGACGAGCGCGGTCTCGCTGAATGCCAAACTGCACGAGGTATTCGCCGAGGAGCAGATCTACCGGATCGATCATTTTCTCGGCAAGGAAGCGGCGCAGAATATTCTCGCCTTCCGTTTTGCCAATGGATTGTTCGAGCCCATCTGGAACCGCAACTTCATCGACCACGTACAAATCGATGTCCCTGAGAAGTTGGCCCTGGGCAAGCGTTCCGCTTTCTACGAGCAAACCGGAGCGTATCGCGACATGGTGGTCACTCATTTGTTCCAAATTCTCGGGTTCATGGCGATGGAGGCGCCGACCTCGCTCGAACCGAAACCCATCACCGAGGAAAAGAACAAGGTCTTTCGCAGCATGCTGCCGGTCAAGTCAGCCGATGTCGTGCGCGGACAATACACGGGATACCGGTCGGAAGAAGGGGTCTCCGCCGATTCGGACACCGAGACGTTCATCGCCTTGAAGTGCTATATCGATAACTGGCGCTGGGCCCGCGTACCTTTCTACCTGCGCACCGGCAAGCGCCTTGCCGAAGGGCAACGAATAATTTCGATTGCGTTCCGGGAGCCGCCCAAGACCATGTTCCCGGCCGGGTCCGGGGTGAGCGAGCAAGGCCCGGATCACCTCACGTTCGATCTGGCGGACGCCGCGAAAATGTCCCTGTCGTTCTATGGCAAGCGCCCCGGCCCTGGAATGCGCCTGGACAAGCTGAGCATGCAGTTCGCCATGCACGACACGGGGCACATCGGCGACGTGCTCGAGGCGTACGAGCGGTTGATATTGGATGCCATGCGCGGCGACCCCACCCTGTTCACGACCGCTGACGGCATCGAGCGGCTCTGGCAGGTGTCGACTCCTTTGCTGGAGGCTCGCCCGCCCGTGCGTTTTTATGACCCGGGAACCTGGGGACCCAACGCGATGCACCAGCTCATCGCGCCCCATGCCTGGCGTCTGCCGTTCGAGAGAGGCTGGCGCCATCCGGACTCCACCGGCGCCTGAGCGGCCGAGGCCGCCAGGCGATCCCTGCCAGCGCTCAATGCGGTTCGGGGGGATTTGCACTCAAGAAACGGGACCCGCGGATTTTGGCGGTCGGCCGCGTTTTTTTGGGCAACGTCGATTTTTCCGCCGACGACCGGTGGTAGTCAGAAGGGCGGATCGTCGGGGTCGGTGAAGGGACTGTGCAATAGCCGCCCATCCCCCACAGAGATCGCGGTCGAGCAGGCGCCGACAGGCGCCTGGAAAGATACAATGGGCTCGGCACTCGCGCTATTGCACCGGGGACGGTTTCAAATCCCAGATCTCGTTCGCATACTCCATGATGGTCCGATCACTGGAGAATTTACCGGAGCAAGCCACGTTAATGATGGCCTTCCTTGCCCAGGCCTCAGGGTGGGCATACGCCGCGGCCGCTTCCCGATGGACGCGACTGTAGTCAGTTAAGTCGGCCAGATGGCGAAAGCGATCGCCGTGGGTAAGAAGTGCTTCGCGGATCGGTCGGAAAAGCCCCGGCTCATGTCTACTGAAATGATCCGAGAAGATCAGATCCAATGCAGCTCGCGTTTCGGGTTCGTTCTGATAGTGCCAGTTGGGGTCATACCGACCCGCGCTGTCGGCCACCTGTTCGGCTGTCAGGCCGAAGAGGAAGAAATTCTCCTCGCCGGCCTCTTCGGCCATTTCAATCGTGGCGCCATCGCGGGTCCCCACGGTCAGCGCTCCGTTCATCATGAATTTCATGTTGCCGGTGCCGCTCGCTTCAAAGCCGGCGGTCGATATCTGCTCGGAGATATCGCTTGCTGGGATCAGCCGCTCGGCCATGCTGACGTTGTACTCGGGTAGGAACAGTACGTTGAGTCGGCCTCGCACCAATGGGTCGCCCGTGATGGTCGCGGCAACGTTATTGATCAATTTTATGATCAGCTTCGCCAAATGGTACGCCGGCGCGGCCTTTCCCGCGAACAAGAATGTATGCTGCGTCATCTCCATATCGGGGTCGTGCCGCAGACGGTTGTAGAGAATGATGATGTGAAGCACATTGAGCAGTTGCCGCTTGTACTCATGAATGCGTTTGACTTGGCTGTCAAAGATCGTGTCTGGATCCACGATCTGTCCCGACGTCGTCTTTAGCCAGTCTGCGAATGCAGCCTTGGCCTCGCGCTTCGCCTTGCGGAAATCTTCGCGGAAGCCCGTGTCGTCGGCCAGTGGCACGAGCTTGCGAAGTACGGCCAAGTCTGTGACCCAGTCTTCCCCAAGTGCTTCAGTGATCAGCCAGGACAAGAACGGATTCGCCTGCTGCAGCCACCGTCTGGGTGTCACTCCGTTCGTCTTATTATTAAAGCGCGCCGGGAATAGCTCGGCAAAGTCATGCAGAACGCGTGTGCGCAGCAGGTCCGAGTGAATTGCGGCGACGCCGTTGGTGCTGTGCGAGCCAACGACCGCCAGGTGCGCCATACGGATCGTCCGTGCCGGTGCTTCTTCGACCAGGCTCATCCTTTGCACGCGCGCCTCGTCGCCGGGATAAAGGCGACGAACATCGTCGAGAAAACGGCGGTTGATCTCGTAGATGATCTCGAGGTGGCGCGGAATAAGCATCTCGAAGAGGGCGATTGGCCAGCGCTCCAGAGCCTCGGGAAGCAGCGTGTGATTGGTGTAGGCCAGCGTGCGCAATGTGATGTCCCAAGCCTGATCCCATGGAAGCATTGCCTGATCCAGAAGAATACGCATCAGCTCGGCTACTGACAGGGCGGGGTGCGTATCGTTCATCTGAATGGCCACGCGGTCCGGCAGCACCGACCATTGGGCGTCATTCTTGCGAAAACGGGCGATGATGTCCTGCAGCGAACAGCTCACCATGAAGTATTGCTGCAAGAATCGCAGGGCCCGGCCGGCTTCGGTGGAATCGTCTGGATACAGCACCCGTGTCAGCGATTCCGCTGCCACGATATCGAGCACGGCACCGGCGAAGTCGCCGTGTGAAAACTCGGCAAAGTCGAATGATTCGGGGGCGGCCGCGGCCCAGAGGCGCAGCGTGTTGATGCAGTGTGCGCCGTATCCGACCACCGGCCGATCGTAGGCAATTCCCAGCAAACTGGAGGGGCGATTTCGCGTGATGGTCAGACCCGAGCCCTTCAGCTCAAATTTGGCGCTCATGGGAACCTCGTAAACCCTGCCTGGCCGCGCAACCTCCCAGGGATCGGAATTGCGTAACCAGTTGTCAGGTTGCTCGACTTGCCAGCCGTCCCGGATCGTTTGCCGAAAGATGCCGTATTCATACCGTAAACCGTAGCCGATGGCCGGAAATTGCAGCGTGGCGAGGGAATCGATAAAGCAGGCGGCGAGGCGGCCTAGGCCGCCATTGCCAAGGCCCGCGTCCGGCTCTTCTTCGATCAGCTGCTCCAAGTTCCAGCCTTCCTGCTCCATGGCGCGCCGCACGATCGGTTCGGCGGACAGATTAATCATGTTGTTGCGCAGTGACCGGCCGAGCAGAAACTCCATCGATAGGTAGTGGATGCGCTTCGGATTGGCCTGTTCGCGACTGCGTCGCGTTTTGGCCCACCTATGCGCAATCAAGTCGCGGATAAACCGGCTGGTCGCCTCGAATTTCTGTCTGGGCTGCGCCGTCGGCGGATTGAGCAGGTGATTACACAGCAGATAGCGGTCGGTCCACTCCTCCTCGTGACCGGCCAGCCCCAATCGTTCGAGCCGGCGTACCAATGCTGGATCCGCGGCAGTTTGACGTTCACTGCTTATAGGCATGATTGATACCTCATTGGAGGTTATAGACTGTTAATAGATCGAGGCCACGTACATGTCCTTGGGTACAGGCGCGCGGATGCATTCGGGATTGTGCCCGCGCTCCCGCAGAACTACTAGTTCGCGCGGAATCTCATCTCGAGTAGCTCGCGGATACGTCGAATACGCGTTTACGGTACATCGGGTCACGCGCGATCGGCTTCGTCATTCAGCACCTCGGGCAAACAAAAACGAACGCACCCATCAACTGCAGCAGCAGATCCGCAAAGCCGGCTCAGGATCCACCCGCGGCCGTCGCGACGAGGAACTATCCGCCCAGTCAATTCGGCGCAGTAACGTATTGCAGTATTAAAGAGCTACTTATTCCTCATTAATTGCTGCATTGCGTCATCAAAATGCCACTTTTTGCAACGAATGTACGGGAGGCCAAGACGTGGCTCTCCCCTGCGGCTACACCTTTGAGGCGAATGCCGGCGACGGCCGTACGTTCGGACCGGATGATCCTGTTTCACTTCTTGAGCGAGCAGTCGCAGATTCAAGACTGCGTCATGCAGGGACGTACGAACTGCGCCCCCATCAACGAGGCGCCATAACCGTCGACCGCATTCGCGGTCCGAAACCGTGGTGTGGCGGGCGGCGGCGCGGCGTCCGACATTCAGGGTCTCGCACGTAAATTGAATCTGCTCGATGAAAAGATCGACGATGCCGTCAGCCTGTTGCGTCAAGAAGGGTAAGCGATAGCGCGCACAAACTCACTGGCGGACCCGAGTAGATTGCGCGAGAGTATGGGTGCTCATAACCAACATGGAGGATGTCATGCCAACGAAGCTATTGTCGATGCTGCTGATCGCAGGCGCTGTGTTCTGCACCGCGGGAACGGTGTTCGCAGGGGATGTGGCGAGTGCCATGGTCGGCACGTGGAAATTGAATGTGGATAAGACCCGGTGGAACGGACCGCCGGCGCTCAAGAGCTACACATTCACGATTACGGATGCCGGAGGAGGGAAGCTCAAGGATGTGGTTCAGTGGGTCGACGCGGACGGCACTCCAGGGCAGCTCGAATACACGGTGAGTCTTGATGGCACTCCGAGCCCGGCGACCGGCTATCCGAACGCAGACACGGTCAAGATGAAAAAGGGTAAGGGTAACTGGCTGCACTTGACCCTGCTGAAGAACGGCAAACCGGTCGAGTGGGGCCGGTACAAGGTCTCGACGGACGGTAAGACGCTGAAAGCGACGGAAGGTGGCACGGACGAGAAGGGTGCCAAGTACCGCTGGGTGGAAGTATTCGAGCGGCAATAGCCATTTGATTCAGGGTCAGATGGGATGGTTCCACGTACGCTGACGAAGCGCGCGCCCATGGGCGCATCGTCACCTAACGTGACGTCGGGCGCCTCGCCACCGAGGCGCCCGATACCCTTGAGTGGCTTGGACTGCACGAATCCGTGCTCGTCTCACCGCTTCCGTCCTGGTTAGATCAAGGCTTGAGCTGCCCGCGAATCTCGCCCGGCTTGTGCTCGGCGCTGTGGACGTTCACATATAGATTGCCAGCCTTGAAACTTGCGTACTGCTCATCCGTGAACTTAGAACCCGCGGGGACTGACCATACGCCGTCGGCGCCTTTGCTGAGAGTAATAATGGGAGGCCCGTTTTTGCCTGGCGCACCCACATGAATGTGCGCCATCGTCCCGTCGATGCCGGCTGTCTTGATGGTACCGCTGACAGATTTGTCGGCGCTGATCGTAATTGTTCCTGTCCCGGACGCAGAAGTCGTCACCGGAGGCATCTCTTCAGCGCCGGTCAGTTTGACTTTAACGTCAACCGCCCAGGCCGATGTGCTGATGGCCAGGAACGCCGCTGACGCAACTAACGCGTGAACGCCCCAACTGCGGATCATTGTGCTCATGGTGGCTCCATAGGATTGTAGTTCGAAAATTTAGGAAGTGAACTTTCCGTGTGCGCTCCGAATCTTCGGCATCTGCGCACGCGGTGGCATCATAGTAATCGACACTGGACCGAGTTAAAACCCGGCAACCATCTCTCTTTGCCCATTGGATGGCCCGCGCGAGGCCATGAACACCAATGCCTCAAAGCCTTGGATTAAAGCAAGCAGTTCCGAATTCGCGATCACTAATAAGCGCGTGTTGATAAAGGTGGGACTCATCCGTCGGCACTCGCTTGAACTACTGTTGCAAAGAGTCGAAGGAATCGGCGTCGATCAGGGATTTAGCGGTCGAATCCTCGGATACGGAACTATTTCAGTATCGGGAGTCGGGTGCACAAGCACGAGGGGCGGCACATCGACCACGAACCTGACACAGGATCTGCAGGCATTCCTGCACGACTTAGCTCAAGCGCTGCGCGCGACAGGCCGATCTGGCGACGGTGGCCACCATGGCGGCCACCGCGGCGGCGGCGACTTCAACCGTCGCGCCCTGTCAGCGGCACGGCTGCGGGGGCCAATGCACGTCCAGCCCAGGCCCGGTACCAGGCGAAGACCGACCGGCAGATCCCGGTCGTCATATTGGAGCCGGTCCGAAGTTAAAGACCGGCCACCGCCGGGATGATCTCGCGGCCGAAGATTTCCAGCGGCCGGATGTCATGCACGTTCGGCATGTTGAATATCGCATGCTGTACGCCGATTGCCGCGAGCACTTCGCAGTGCGCAATCACGTCTTTCGCGCTCATCTTGCCGGGCTGAAGATCCACGGTACCCAAGGTGGTTTTCTCGATGGTGCCGTAATCGCGGCCGAGCGCGTCGCAATGCTGCTTCAGGACCGCAAATTTGGTCCGCACCGTCTCCGGGGGTCCAAAAATATTGCAGGCGTCCGCATACTGCGCGACCATCCGCAGCGTTTTCTTCTCGCCGCCGCCGCCGATTATAATGGGCGGATGGGGGCGCGATAACGGCAACGGGCTGCACAGGGTTTCTGCGAGCTGATTGTGCTTGCCTTGATACGGGCCGTTATTTCCCGACCACATCTGCTTCGCGATCAGCAGCGCCTCTTCGAGTAGTTCGAAGCGCACACCCAGCGGCGGAAAGGGCACGCCCAGACCTTTCGCTTCCTGCTCGTTCCAGGCGGCGCCGATGCCAAAATAGGTGCGGCCATTCGAGAGCACATCCAGCGTCGTCGCGATCTTGACGAGGATGCCGGGGTAGCGGTAGATGACGCCCGTCACCAGCGTGCCAAGCTTCACTCGTTTAGTCAGCGCCGCCAAGTAGCCGAGAGCGGTGTAGCCCTCCAGCATGTCATTCTCATGCGGACCAACCCCGCGGATTTGGAAGAAGTGGTCCATCAGCCACACGCTGTAGAAGCCGACATCATCGGCGACGCGAGCGATTTGCGCGAGCTTCGCTCCCATCTGCGCCGGTCCGCCCGGCCACGTGAAGCTGGGGATCTGCAGGCCGATTTTCATCAGAATTCTCCTTAAGCGTAGCCTCAGGCTGGGTTCGTCAACAGCGGACAGCGAGTCACCGTATGCGCATGGCTCTCCACGGATCCGGTGGCGGCGGCGTCAGCGCTGAGCGGAACCTTGGGGTCCGTACGCACTCGCCCCTTTGCTCAGTACAGGATAGATCCTGAGCCCCTCGACGTCGATGGCCAGCGGATTGCTCACAGTAAGTCTCGGGCCCCAATACTGCGTATTCCGCTGAGGATGACCAGCGATTCCGGTCGAACATGACCGGTGATTGGAGAGGCGATCTATCTGCACACTGAGGATGTTCATCTGGATTCCGATTCCCAGCGGTTTATATTCTCGGGCCGCTACATCTAGACTTCACTTTCCATACCGTTACATCTGCCAGGTCGACCGCGTTTCGACCTCGGTTCTTACCGAATTGGCGATGAAGCATTCGACGTGCGCGGCGTGGTGTAACGCCTCGACGTCGGAATGAGTGGGCAAGTTTGGCCCAGTGTCTTCACCCACCTCTCCATGAATAAGCGATTCCCAGAGAGAATACAACACAGTTTGCCCCACGAAATGCCTTATCCGGACAAAGACCGGACAGATCACGCCATGGCATTCTCAAGAAATCGGTCGGTGCTCCTTCGAGGTATACCGAATTGCGCTAAAGATCTGGCTCGAGCATGCCAAGATCGCCGAAGGACCGATATTTCGCCGGTTGATTGGTCGAGATGAAATTGGCGATGTTCCACATCCTGGCAGCATCGCGCCGATCTTCAAACGCGTGGCGCAGTGGATCGGGATGCCGGCAAGGTTCGTGATCAGGCGAGTGGGCACTCCACCAGAGTAGGCGCCGCGCAGGATCTCTCCTCAGAGCTCGACATTGACTTAGTGGCGATCACGCAGGCCGGTGGATGGAAGTCACCGCGGGTGCCGTTGCAATATGCCGAGAAGATCAATGCGGCGAGGTCGCGAATGGCAAGAGCGGCGGCGGCTACTGGACGCGACGAAGCTGTATCGAGATAGGGGGTAAAACGGCACTCCTCAGTTCAAATGTATGCACCAGCCAAAATTGGTCCCTTCAACGCAGTTCACGCCCGATTACGGAATCGGCAACCTCGATTTCTATATAGGCGCGTCGACGGATTCGCCCAGTGATTGTGGCTATGACGTCCGTGAGACGCATCAGTATGCCGTATTTCCGCCGCAGAGCCTTTCGCACTTCTGCGATCAACGCTGGATCCGAGACTATTCGGGCACGGGCTTCGATCCAAGCACTCCGCAAATTGCCGCGAACGTCACATGCCGCGAGCCGAACTCGGGGTGTCGCGCGAATTCTCTTAACCTTACCGGCATCGCCTGCACTAAAAACGTAATATCGCCCAGCCACCTGAGCAATCCACACGGGCGTCTTCACTTCGACGCCGTTGCGGCGGTAGGTGGCCAGACTTACATACTTCTCGGTAGCGGGATCAAAAGGTGGAGGGTTCATATTTGTCGTAGGAGGGTGAATGTCACGAGATAGTGTCATTTTTTTGTCAGTTAATCGCGTCCGAAATCGGAAAGCGGCGTCGAAATTGTTACTGCCGCGGACGCGATTCTAGAGCTCGCCGAATTGGCGTCTTCCGATTTGGGACACTATTAAGCGCCACGACTGCCAAAATGCGACACTTTTCGGAGGCTGAACCGCCCCGTCTTTCCCGGAGACTCCCATGTAGCCTCCTCGGGGTAGCGTCGAGATTCGGGTTGTTACGGCTGCAGCAGTGGATGGAGAATGCCAAGATCGAGAAAGAAGGTGCCGTGTTCAGGCGTCTGATCGGACGCGGCGCTGTAGGGGATCGCCTACATGACGACAGTGTCGTGACATTTTTAAACGCGTGGCGGCGTGGATTGGGATATCGGCGAAGCAGGTGAGGCGGGTGAGTGGACATTCGGAGAGGGTGGGGGCACCCAGGATTTATTGGCGTTGAATATTGATTTGGCGTCGGTGATGCAGGCGGGAAGATGGAAGTCGACGCGGATGCCGATGCGGTATGCGGAAGAGGTTCTGGCAGCGCGAGGTGGGATGGCGAGAGCAGCGGAAGCCCAAGGACGCGACGATGCGGGCCAAATGTATAAATGACGCAGCACTCATCTTGCGGGGTCTGATCCAATGAGACGTGACACGTCGACATACTTCTACGATTCATTCACGCGACAACAGTGGGCGCGATTCGATGCGGGAAGCTACCGGCTCGCCCCGGCCGCGCTGACTTTGCTCAAGGGCGTCAATGAGCCAATGCCTATATCGGAGGTGGAGGAGGTCATTGGACCTCTTTGCCGACTCCTTGATATTCAAATGGAGGCCAATGACGTTCGTCCTTTCGTGATTGCGGTGGCCGGTAGCGTAGCCGTTGGAAAGAGCACCTTCGCCAGGGTTCTCCGCGCCTTGCTGGCTCAGGCAGGCCGAACGGTAGAATTGGTCGCGACAGACGGCTTCTTGTGGCCAACCGCAATTCTTGAAAAGCGAAACCTAATGCGTCGTAAGGGCTTTCCAGAAAGCTATGATCTCGAAAGAATGCTGGTGTTTCTGGCGGAGCTAAAGGAAGGGAAGTCGGAGCTTCGGGTGCCTGTCTACTCCCATGAGTTGTACGATATTGTCCCAGGGCAATTTCAAACCATAAACCAGCCCCAAGTCCTGATTCTCGAAGGGCTCAATGTCTTGCAGGGGTCGTCGCGGGATAGCGCCGCAGTGGCCGCAGACTACTTTGACTTTAGCGTCTACCTGGATGCGGATGAAAATGATGTGGAGCAATGGTACGTCGAGCGGTTCTCGGTACTCCAGAGAACAGTATTCCAACGGCCCACCTCCTATTTTCATCACTTCAAAGATCTGCGGCCAGCGGAAGTCAGAAAGACGGGGCAGGAAATATGGCGGTCAATCAATCTGCCAAATCTTCTCCAGAACATTCAGCCAACGCGAGAGCGCGCGTCCGTGATATTGCGCAAAAGTCAATCGCACGCAGTGAAGGAAGTGCTGTGGCGACATTCAATCAATGGCAGATATCGGCAGTAGAGATGTCGAAGGGAATAGGCCGGTCGTCCGGTGGTCCGCATTTATGAGGAACTACACAATTAGCGTTTTTAAGCACGCTGGAACCGATAGAGCGTGTGGTTGCGTGATTTCGACTGCGATAGGCTAGGAATTCGAGTGGCCCAAATCACTCAATTGGGGTGCCAAAGGGCCTAACGTGCGCAAAGGCGCGAATCGTGTCTTCGGCTCAGGCCGTCCACAGCCGCCGTTCCAGCCAGGCATCTATCGACCAGTTGCCACGACTGAGTATCAGCAGAACGGCGAGCAATATGCCCCAGGATATGTGCTGGTTGATGCCCGCTTCGCTTAAGTCGGCGTAGGAAATGACGGCAACTATGTTGAGGATAAACAGACCAGCTGTGGCAAATCTTCCAAACAAGCCAAGAACCAGCAAGACGGAGAGGCCAAGCTCCGCGCTTGCTGCCATAGTCGCGGCCACCGCCGGAGGCAGTAGCGGCACATGATATACATCGCTGAATAGGTACAGCGTGCTATCCCAGGTGGAAACTTTGGTAAGACCGGATTTGAAAAATACATTGGCCAGATACAGCCGCAGGCCCAAATCCAGTACGGGGGACAGATATTCCGGCCAGTGTGAAGCCCGGTAGTAAAACCGTGCAAGGCATGACAGGGCGTTCATGGCGTGTTGTCCAAAGAAAAATTGATCAGAATCCCGCATTCCACAAGATTCTTCAGCGCAGCATTCAGATCAAAGTCTGGATCGCGTTCCAATGCGGCTGCAGTCGCGTTGCCCACTGAAACTCCGGACCGTATGCTTTGCAGCCATGTAGCCTCGGCTTCCTTCATTTCACGGACAATCACTGTTTTGTGCTGACGACTGACCAGGGCATTGCTTGGACCGTTTTCCAGGTTGATGTGAAAGTCGCGGTTTGCACCGGGTTGATGCGCCTGCCAGATGGCGGTAATCGGGTATCGGGAACACACCACGTGGCAAGCCGGATGTGTGCGCAGGACCAGGTCCGCATAACGCCCCGCGGGCACTTTCGATAAGCTGCGGATATCCAGCGTCGCGTCATCCTCCGCAAAATAGGCGCAGTGGCACGCCCACTCCAGTGCTGCGACATCCGACAAGTAAACCAGGCTTTGTGCAGGTTCAAAGGTGGCAATAAAGCCCGCCATCTGCGCGCCGTAGTGATGCAGGTTGCCATCGGCCGAAGGGTGCGTTTCTATGAATTGCCTTGCCAAAAGCCGGAAAAACTCTTTGCCCACCAGTTGCTCAATAACAGGGTAAGCGTAGGCAAGAGTGTCATGCAGATTGCCAAAATAGTTGTTGCGATAAACGGCCAACGCCGTTGCAACAGGGTACTCCGGACAGAATGCCTGTGTATTCGGCGAAAGATCGAGTCCCAATACTATTGCTCTAGCGAAATCGGGCAAGTCGCTATGCAACGCAGGCATAATATTTCTCCAGTCTGCTCTGTGCCTTGGCAGCCTCACCCATGAGAACCGGCAACGCAGGAATATCACTATCCCATTCGATCAGAGTGGGGCGCGGCCCAATGTGTTGCAAACAATATTCATATAACTCCCATACCTTCGGATAGACCGGGTTGTCATGGGTGTCCACCAGGCAGCCGTCCCGTACGCTGTACCCGGCCAAGTGATACTCCTTGACCGCTTCAGCCGGGATCGTGTTGATGAAAGCCTTTGCGTCGACGCCCAGGTTACGCATGTTCACATACAGGTTTTCCACATCAAACAGAATGCCGCAACCGGTGCGATTGGTTAATTCGGCCAAAAAGTCGCCCTCTGTCATTTCGCTGTGGGCAAAGGACAAATAGCTGGAAAGATTTTCCACCAGCAACTGGCGATCCAGCTTTTCCTGGACCTGCTCAACGCGGATTGCCACATGAGACAATGCCTCCTGCGTATAGGGAAATGGCAACAGATCGTTGATCACAAGACCCGCTGCAGAATTCCAGCACAGATGTTCGGACACGGCGGCAGGTTCAATGGTATCGCAGAGCCGCTGCAACGCCGATAAGTGCGCCTGATCAAGCGGCGCGATAGAAGCCAGGCCCATGCCAACGCCGTGCAGACTGATTGGGTAATGTTCGCGCACGTTAAGCAACGTGTGCAGCGGCGCGCCGCCGCCAAAAAAATTCTCGCTGTGCACTTCCAGCCAGCCTAGACTGGGGTGGCGGTCCAACACCTCCCGATAGTGAGGTGCCCGCAACCCAATGCCGGCTGTGCATGGCAGGAAATGCGTTGCGGGCTTGGTCATTACATCTTCATCAGCTGGCCGCCAGCAATTTTCTCGCAAGTACCTTTCGGCACAGCAACAAAATCCATCGGGTCATTATTCTTGGTCGCCTGTCCGGCACAGGAATGCGCGCTTTTGTTGCTTGAGCAATCATTTTTTCCGGCCTTGGCTACGCCAAAGCATTTTTCCATGTCCATTTTCTTGTCGGCGGCCATGGCACTGCCGCTGGCCAGGCCCAGCATCAACAAGCTGCCGATAGCGGCGGTAATAATGCGACGATTATCCATTTTGAACTCCTGAAGGTTGGTTGAATCGAGCGGCGATGTTGTCCCCGCTTACTTAGTCGTGAAGAATCACGATTCCTTACAACAAAGTTTCATTTGAATGGACCGGTCGAACCTCCTTTTTATTGCAACCTTCTGGATGCCGGCCACCGAGCGGCGGCAAAAATTGCCGCAAGCCGCGCGCGCACTTCCGGGGCCATGTCCTCCGGCCCCTGGTAATTGTGTCCACGTTTTCCAGGCAGGTAAAAGTGACGTGTTGCACACCGGCTTCGACGGCGGCATCGGCTTGCTGCTTGCCGAGCTCGGTTTCGTGTGTCGCACACGATGACCTTTACAGGCACGATCTGGATTCCTTAGGCAAGGCAAATTCTGGTTCCGCCGCCTCAGGCGTTACGTTCCGCTACAGCGCGGGGCCAAAAACGGGACCTTTTTATATCAAATGCATGCGGAGACCTAGACGATTTCCCGCTCGTGCCTCAGGCGTTCTACTTCCGCCGTCAGCTCCGCGATGCGCCGATCGCGCTCGGCGAGCGCCGCGGAGACCTGGGATGCCTCGAGGCGCCGCGGGATGTGCTGCGGACAATTCTCGTCCCACGCGCTCACCGAAACGAGGATCGCGCGTTCGGCTCGCGCCTTGTAATCCTGCGGCATCAGGCGTCGAATTAGCTCCGCGTCGTCCTCTACGGCTCGAGCCTCGCCCCAGATCTTGATGCGGCGGCGCTTCGTGTAATCGATCAGAAACAGATGAATCCTGGAGTTCTCATCGAGGTTGCCGAGCGTGATGTACTGACGGTTGCCGGCGTAATCGGCGAAACCCAAGGTTCGCTCGTCGAGCACGCGCAGAAAGCCGGCCGGCCCGCCGCGGTGCTGAATGTACGGTTGCCCCGCGGCGCTCGCGGTGGCGAGAAAGGCGCTGTTTTGAGCTTCGATGAAGTTCTTGAGATCGGGTGTGATGGCGGTGCGCCAAGAGCCGGCCTCTTCCATGCGTGCGTAGATGCGGCGAGATCCCTTGAGGGACTGCTGGCGCTTGACGGACGGCGTGAACGCGACGTCGCTTGCCAGGGTTGCACCGGGCGCCATGAAGGCGTGCCTAGAAGCCGAGATCGCTCAGCGAGGCATGACCGTCCGGACGACGGCCGTGCGGCCAGTAGTACCGACGCTCGCTCTCGTTGATGGGCGCATCGTTGATGCTCGCGATGCGCACGCGCATCAGGCCGTGCTCGTCGAATTCCCAGTTTTCGTTGCCGTAGCTGCGGTACCACTGACCGCTGTCGTCGTGCCATTCATAGGCGAGTCGCACGGCGATCCGGTTCTCGCGGCAGCCCCAGATTTCCTTGATCAGCCGGTAGTCGAGCTCACGCGCCCACTTGCGCGTGAGGAATGCCTGGATGGCCTCGCGCCCCTGAAGGAACTCGGTGCGGTTTCGCCAGCGGCTGTCCTCGGTGTACGCGAGCGCAACGCGCGCCGGATCGCGCGTGTTCCAGGCGTCCTCCGCCATGCGAACCTTCTGTGTGGCCGTTTCCAGCGTGAAAGGGGGCAGCGGCGGGCGGTCCATGTGTCGACTCCGGCGTGAGTTGGGCTATTGGATGAGTCTAGACAGTGTCGCGAGCTGCAATTAGTCCCTAAAACTGAGAGGCTGTATTCCAATTTTTTCGAGGAGTGACGCCGAGTGCCGCGTCCCGGCGGCGCATCGAGCGCTGGCCTCGCGACGATCCATGGGCAAGCTCTCGTCCTGGTGACCCAGGATTAGCAACGGATTCGCCTACTTCGTCCTGCGGCGCACCCGAGCGGATGCGGCAGGGTCTGCCTCCTCGAGCGTGGAGGCTATCTTTCGCAGCCGGTCGGCGAGCCGGGGCGCGGCGAAGTCTATGAACGCGCGCAGCTTCAGGGGCAGCAGCCGGCTGCTCGCGTACACCAGACTCACGGGCGTCACGGGGCACTCGAATTTTCGAAGCACGATAGCGAGCGCGCCGTCGCGCACACCTTGCTCCGCCTGATAGCTGGTGGTTTGCACCAGCCCAAATCCGCTCATCGCCGCAGCGATCGCCGAATCGGCACTGGTTGTCGATAGACGGGTGCGGATCGGAAAGGTCTGGTCCCTCTCTTTCTCCCTGAACCAGAAGCTGTTGAGCGGACCGAGCGTCGACCAGGCGATGCAGTCGTGCGATATGAGCTCCGAAGGATGCTCGGGCGTGCCTCGTCGCTTGAGATACTCCCGACTCGCGCTCACCACCATGCGCACGTGCCCAAGCGGCCGGGCAATCAGGGTGCTGTCCGGAAGCTGGGCGATGCGCAGCGCGAGATCCACGTGCTCCTCGACCAGATCGACTACCCGATCGACGAGCAGCAGCCTCAAGTTGATGTCCGGATACGCGGCGAGGAACTCGAGCGCCACCGGCTGCAGGTGCAGCCGCCCGAAGCCCAGGGGTGCGGTGATGGTCAGCTCGCCTTTCGGCGAGCGGTACTCGCCGCTCACCGCCTCCTCCGCGTCCTTCAAATCGTCGAGCACGCGCTCGCAGGTCGCGAAGAACGTCTTTCCGGTCTCGGTGAGCACGACCTGCCGAGTCGATCGGTGCAGCAGCCGCGCGCCGAGGTTCGCTTCGAGATCGGCCACCCGCCGGCTGATCGTCGCCAACGGAATGCCGAGCTGGCGCGATGCCGCGGAGAATCCACCGGCCCGCGCGACTGCGACGAAAGCGGACATCGATTCGAAGCGATCCATGGGTTCTCATTTTTCGAGATGTTTAATTTCAATTATAGCGGCTTATCCCTAAATGTGGGATAGCGGAAACTGCACCCGTTCCCTACCGAACATTGTTTCTCAATCAACCTGAAGGAGTTCACCATGTCCCGCATACATACGCCTGCTTCCATCGACACCTCGCCCCTCGCTTCGCGCGCGCAGCTGAGCGCCGTCGAGAAGAGCCTCGGCAGCGTTCCCAATCTGTTTCGCTTGGTGGGCAACAGTCCCGCGGCACTCAAGGGTTACCTAGGGTTGAGCGGCGCCCTGTCGGGCGCGAAACTCGACGCGAAAACCCAGGAGCGCATTGCGCTCGCGGTGGCCGAGATCGACCGCTGCGATTACTGCCTCTCCGCGCACACCTATCTTGGTCGCAATCTCGCCAAGCTCGACGACACGGAGATCACCGCCAATCGCAATGGGGCATCCACCGATCGCAAGGCCTCGGCCGCAGTGCGCTTCGCGGCGCAGATCGTCAAGGCGCGCGGTCATGTGACCAACGAGGAGCTGGCCGCGGTGACCGCCGCCGGTTTCAGCGACGCCGAGATCGTCGAGATCGTTCTCACGGTCGTGCTCAACACCTTCACCAACTACGTGAATGAAGTGGCCAAGACCGAGATTGACTTCCCGGTGGTGTCCGCACGCCCCGTCGCGGCGTAACGCGATCAGAAGCCCAACTGGAATACATCATGAATCGTTATGCAGGAAAGGCCGCCGTCATCACCGGCGGCAACAGCGGCAGCGGCATCGCCACGGCGAAGCGCCTCAAGCAGGAGGGCGCGAAAGTCGTCATCGTGGGCCGCGACGCCGCGACTCTCTCGGCGGCCGGGCGCGAGTTCGGCCTTATCCGCGTCCGGGTGGATGTCGGCCGGCTTTCCGAGATCGACCGCATGTACCGCGAGATCAGCGGAACGGTCGGCCACATCGATTTGCGGTTCGCGAACGCCGGCATCTATCAAGCGATGCCGCTCGCCGACGCCGCGTACGTCATCGGAGCCGAGCTCACGATCGACGGCGGGCTCGGGCAGATCTGAGCTTACCCGCTCCTCGTTGACTCTATTTTTTTCTCAAACCCTTGCCATGGAGATTTTCGAAATGAACGGCAAACTTCCGCAACTGATCGGCGCCACCTTCCTCACGACGCTCTCGTTCGCTGCCGCCGCCGCACCCGAGGGCAATCCTTCGGTGAGCACGCCGGTGATCGAGCTCAAATACGGCCCCACCGGGGTGTCCGACGGCGTCCACGGCGAATTGACGGCGGCGCCCGCCTACGGCGATCTCGCCCACGGAGCGCACGGCACCTTTATCAAAATGCCGGCCGGCTTCGTCAGCAAGATTCACACGCACACCGAGGACTACTGGGGCGTCGTGATCTCGGGCGTCGCGGTCAACGGCTTGCCGGGCAGCGAGGATGTCGCGCTGCCAGTGGGCTCTTACTGGTTCCAGAAAGGCGGCGAACGCCACATCACCAAGTGCATCTCGCCGAACGAGTGCATTTTCTTCATCAGTCAGCACGGCAAATTCGACTACCTCGTCGATTCGCCGAAAGCCGATTCGATGAAGCACTGATTGTCTGGGTCGGCCGCGCCCGCCGAGCGGGACTTCCCGCGCCGCGAGCGCGGCCCTCGAGTCCGCGCGGGATCGCGGCGAACGCTCGGCACCAACCGCCGAGCGCGCCATCGAAGAGAGCACACCCTTCCTGGAGGAGAGAGAGATGATCGACCCTTATTACTGGACTACCTCCAATGGACACAAGATCACGATTTTTCTCGAGGAAGCCGCGCTGCCCTACGAGATCGTCCCGGTCAACATCGGTGCCGTTGAAGCTGGCCGGCTCGTGGTGAGCATGGACGATGAATACACGCATCGCAGAAGGATAACATCGGGACGATCGATCGGGGCTCGGTCCGGCGTTGTCGAATGGTGGCACTTGCAAATGACGCATTGGGCTCGTTGATCTTGAATGCGAATTGGCCCAAATTGCCGAAAATGCACATAACGCTTCCTTGGCGATTCGCCCTTTAGTCGATCTTCAGCCGGATGATTCTGCGCTGACCGTTGCTGTTGGTGCACCGCACCTCGAGGGTTCGCCCGAGCGATGCGCGTGCCGCGTTGCCGCGGCCATAGCTTGAGTGAGACCATGGTAGGCCAGCCGCGCACGATCGGGGCGGATTTGGATTACCGGTTCTGAGTGTTCACCATGTACATACCCACACAGTTCAAGAGCGATGATGTTTCCGCTGCCGTCGAGCTGATGCGCAAGCATTCCTTCGCGACCCTGATCTGCAACGACGATGACGGGCAGCCATTCGTGACGTACCTGCCATTGCATGTGGACGTGGGCGAACGCGGCGGCAAGCCTTGGCCCTCCTTGCTGGGGCATGTGGCGCGAGCCAATCCGCACTGGAAGTATCTTCGGAACCGAGAAACGGCCCTCGTGAGCTATCTGGGGCCGCATGCGTACATGTCGCCCACGGTTTATCCCGACACCATGCGGGTGCCGACTTGGAACTATCTGGCAGTGCAATGCCGGGTGCGCGTGCGGCTGCTGAGCGAGCGCGTCGAGATGGATCAGATGCTGGACAAGCTGATCGAGGACAACGAACCGTCCTATCTTGCACAGTGGCGCTCGCTGAGCGAGGACTATCAGTCAAAGATGATGGCGATGATTGTGGGATTCGAGCTGGAGATTACCGAGTTGCAATGCAAGTTGAAGCTAAACCAGCATCGGCCAGAGTCGCATGCCGCGTTGCGCGGGACCTTCGCCGCCGGGAGCGAGGCCGAGCGCGAGCTGCTGGGGTGGATGGATCGGTTGAAGATGTAATTCTGCCGCGCAGAGGTTTCAGGCGGTCGCCATGCGGGCAGCCTTAGCGTGCCAAGCGCAAGCCACGCCTTTCCGTCGTTGCGTAACCGTCGGCCGCGACACGCCGAGTTCCTTGGCCAAGAGCCCCAAATGCCCCATCGCGGCGCGAGCAACTGGGTTCGGTAGTGATCAAATGGAAACACGATCGCGGCGTGGATAGCGGAGAGGAAGGCGGTCAATATTGCCGAATCAAGATCGGGCGGATTACGCGGCGCTTTGGGCCCAATACCGCTGTGAATCTCCATCGGTGCCTGATTCGGTTTGATAACCCGAGATGAGCTTTTCGAGCTCATTAGCTTGCTCGAGAATCGACTGGCTCGCCGCGGCGGCCTGCTCCACGAGCGCCGCATTCTGCTGGGTGCTCTGATCGATCGAGGTAATGGCCTTGTTCACCTGCTCGATGCCCTCAGCCTGTTCTCGGCTGGCTGCGGCGATCTCGGCGACGATCTTGGTGACCTTCTTCGAGGCCGCGCGAATCTCATTGAGCGATTGGCCCGAGCCGTCCACCAGCTTGCTGCCGTCGCCGACGCGCCTGACGCTGTCCTGAATCAGCTCCTTGATCTCCTTGGCCGCCGCGGCGCTGCGGCCGGCCAGACTGCGCACCTCGGAGGCGACCACGGCAAAGCCACGCCCCTGCTCGCCGGCGCGCGCGGCCTCGACCGCAGCATTGAGCGCGAGGAGGTTGGTTTGAAAGGCGATCCCATCGACCACGGCGATGATGTCCGCAATCTTGCTCGACGCGGCGTTGATGCCAGCCATGGCGGTTACGGCGGCCGATGCCAATTCGCCACTCTTTTCCGCGTGTTTGAACGCCTCCATGGCCAACTGATTGGCGAGGTCTGCATTGTTCGCCGTCTGTCGAACCGTAGTGGTCATCTCTTCCATCGAGGCCGCTGTCTCCTCCAAACTGGAGGCTTGTTCCTCGGTTCGCTGGGAAAGATTCAGGTTGCCCTTGGATATCTCCACCGCGCCGTTGCGCACATCCGAGGCTGACGATTTCATCTGTTGAAGGAGGGCTACCGTGTTGGCGATCAGCGCGTTGACACCCGAGGCCAATTTGCCGAATGCGCCCGCTTTACTTGAAGTATCCACTCTCGCGGTCAGATCGTGACGCTCGGCGCGTTCCACGACCTTGTTGATGTCGGAAACCACCGTGTTGATGGATTCGAAGAGCTGATTGATGCCGCGGGATAGGGCTTCCATCTGGCCGGTCTTGCCTTCCAGCGAAATGCGCTGGGACAGATCGCCGGCGAGCGCCGCCTTGACGGCCGATTGCGTCTGCTCGACGGTGGCTTGCAGTTGTTTTGCAAACAGCACCTGCGCCGTCACGTCGGTGTTGTAGCTGACCACGAACAACGGCTTGCCGCTGGCGTCGGACACGGGACTGTAATAGCCCTGCAGCCAGACCTCTCGGCCATCCTTCGCCAAATAAAGTGACTCACCGGCCTGGAATTCACCGTGCCCGAGTTTGAGCCACAACTCACGGTATTCGGTGCTGCTGCGAGACGAGGGCATGACGAGAACCGAGTGGTGCCGCCCAGCCAGCTCCTCGAGCGTGTAGCCGAAAATCTTGAGGAAGTTGGGATTGGCAAAGCGGATGGTTCCGTCGAGATCATACTCGATCATGGCGCGGACACGGCGGATCGCGTCAATCTCGCTCTGCTTAATGGCAACGCCATCTTGGGCGCTGGTAACCGCGGAATCATTTGAGCTGCCGCGTCGCAACATCTTGGTTGGCCATAACATGCAACCTATGGCGGCATATTCCCACCGCACTGAATTCACGATTGAGTTTTTGTGACGAAGTGCACGCCTGCTTGGCGGTTGAACCACTACCAGCCTGTTTAGTAATGCCGCAGGTTTCCTAAATAGAACGCGTCATGCCACCTGCATCTTCATGAGCAAGCTTCCCGTGTGCTGCAGAGAATCAAGTTTGAATTGCGCCTCTCCGGCCGGGCCGCGCCGAGCGCGGCCCGGAGGACAATCTCCAGGCAAGTCATGGCGCCGCCACGCACGATGCGGCCAGACGTGAGTAAGGAGCTTCAGGCCAGCGTGAATCACCGTCCTTCGTTCAGACCGATTGTTGCGGAATGCGGGTCACTGGCGAACAGCGAGGAACCGATGAAAGGGTCTGAGTTTTCGAAGAACTGAAGGTAAAGATCCGGTTCGAGACAACGATCGTACAGGAGACCGGCGCCTCGCCGGTCCCATCCGGTCGCACCCCAATACTAGCCGCCTCTAGCTCGGAGCCAGCCTGAGGCGGCTAATCCCAGCCAGGCTCAAATACGCCATCCTGGGCGGCTTCCGAGACCGCGTATCGCGCGAACTGCCTCGTTTGATGATCCGTGCCACCACCCAACAAGGTGTCGACTTGCGCATCGGTCATCATTGGAACTGATCGATTGCGCGATTCGGCGGCATCATGGGCGCGTCCAATCCGGGCGTCCAAGTCACCGTCGACGGCAACCTGCCAATGCGTCTTAGTCTGCATGATTTTGTCCTCTCTTAATGGCCACCGGTCGAGTAAGAATTCTCGATGGGGCGCCGCCAACCACAATCACGTAAGGGTGGCATCGGCAGATCGCGCTACAACTTGATGTCCCGGCCGTGCAGATTGAGCAGTCCCGGCACGCATTGATGCGGTCGGCACATGAATTGTGGCGTGCATCGCAAATTGCAAAAAGATTATGCGCGCACCCTAGGCTGGCACGTGCAATCGGCTCGTAAAGAGGCGATCCAGGATGCGCCGCGCCGCCGGATCGACATGCTCATTCGTCCAAATGCCTGCTGGCCCCATTGCCAGTGCGATCTGCCGCTCAAGTTCTCTGTAGCGTTTGACGATAACAATTCGGCACTTTTGACTCGAATTCACGCCCAGGCCGAGTAGCGGCTGTCGAACGCTCTCAGCCGGTCGGCTGCGCCTTCGGTGAAATGGATGACGTCCATGTGATCCTCTCCGGCTTTCTTTGAGCGTGCTCCAGGATGGGAGCCGGAGTCAGAAGCTTCCCCGCATTCGCGCCGGCGCGTGAATTACCTTGCATAGCGCTAGAATATGCCGCTTAGACCAATTTCTCGCTCGGATTACACACGAGAAGGATCAAACCTATGGCTGGAAAGCGCATTCTCATGCTGGTTGGCGACTTCGGGGAAGATTACGAAATTATGGTGCCGTTTCAGACGCTCGGCGCGGTCGGGCATACGGTGCATGCGGTGTGTCCGGACAAGAAGGCCGGCGACAGCGTCGCTACCGCGATCCACGATTTCGAGGGGCAGCAGACCTATTCGGAAAAACGGGGGCATAATTTCACGCTCAACGCGACGTTTGCCGACGTTCGACCGGAGAATTACGATGCCTTGGTCATTCCGGGCGGACGGGCGCCCGAATACCTGCGCCTCAACTCGCGCGTGCTGGAAATAGTCCGGCACTTTTTCACGGCCAAAAAGCCCGTCGCCGCGATCTGCCATGGCGCCCAAGTACTGGCCGCTGCGAAAGTGCTCGAAGGGCGACGCTGCTCCGCCTATCCTGCGTGCCGCCCCGAGGTGGAACTCGCGCACGGCGTCTATGCGGAGATCGCGATCGACGCAGCCGTGACCGACGGCAATCTCGTCACAGCGCCCGCTTGGCCTGCTCACCCCGCTTGGTTGAGCCAGTTTTTGACATTGCTTGGGACGCGCATTTCGCACTAGACGCACGGTTGTCGGAATTCGTTGGCGCCGATCGCGTGCTCGCCTCGCTTGCTGCGCGGCGCGCTCGACTCGATGCGCTGCAACTCGGCCTGGGCGTGCATTGATTGCTGATAGTGCGTTTTCAAGCGTAGACGAGGGAGATCAGCCCCACCAGCAGGGCTGTCACGATTGTGACCATTAGTCGATAAGTCTTCATATTCCTGCTCCTTAGAAGTCTGAAAAAGTTGTGTTGGAGTGACGTTTGAGCATCCGCTCGATGATCTACAAAGCGAGCGTGCCAGCCAAAGCCCAACACCCCTGACGCCAGGGTCAGGGTCGACTTCGCGAATTTGTTGAAGAAGGTACTCATCGTTGACCACGCGTTCCACAACGGCGTCTTGCATATTGGCGGCGGCGACGTGCACGCGCTGGCCGATCTCGGAGTTGGTTTCCTTCGGAACTTCGCCGGCACACTGCAAGCGCGAATGCTGCAGTCGCAGTCGGCCAATACACAGCTCGACCACCTGGTGATAGCCGGCCAAGACGAGGCGAAGTCGCTGCGCGCTCGACTCGCACAGTCCGAGCAACGATTGATACAGTCGCAACAGGAACTAGCCGACGTGCGGCTGGATTATCGTCACCAGGTCGAGCAGCTGACTGCCGAGCGGGACAATCTGGAGCGCGCGCGAGCCAAAACCAACGACATCGCCGGCCTGCAGAGCCGATTGATTCGGTGCGGCTTGCCCTACCTCCGTGAACTCCGGCTGCTCGCGATTTGCAGTTTTCGTACCCACGACGGTCGAGGGAGATACTTGTTGCGAAGCGGCAAACAGATCGGCGACCAGATCCCACGAAGCAGCGGAGACGCGGCCTCCCGCAATCGCTTTCTTGAACCAGTCCGCGACATCCTTGAGCTGACCTGGATTGGCGGCCGCGTACTCACGACACACGTCCCGAAATTGCTCCGCGCTTGATCTGCCCGAGACGAGTTCGGCGAGTTCCTTGATTAGGGCCTGCATTGCAATAGGATAGCCGCAAATGCTGTATGTTGAAGTCGCAGGCCGATAGTCGGCACTGCGCAGGGCTTGCACTGCAGCGCCGACAGCGACCGAGGCGAGTCTCGGCCGCACTATTCGTCAATGCGCTTCGGGAATCGAAAAAAGACGGGAGCTTGCAGTAATGCGTCGCGCGTTGGCCGCTGAAATGCGCGTCGCGTTGAATCGGGCTCTCAAGGCAAACACTTTTAGTCCGCTACCCGATATAGGCGTCTACGACGAATGTCCGCTCCGCCGGTCTTCAGCGACGGCAATTGCTCGGAGCCGGGGCTTCACCCGCCCACGTGCCCAGATCTCGCTCGGATCGACCCTTGATGGCCGAAACCCGGCGGATAGTCGACGATTGGGCCATCGCCGGCCTGAGCTTGATCGATTTGGACCGGCCGCGCGCCGATGCGCCCACCGCCTACGATCGACCGCATGGCCTCGCGGTCGAGGTCATCGCTTTGGGCCAAGTCCTTGATGGTGATGTGAGACATGGGAACCTCCTTGCAACGAATTATAGGCGATGGGCATCCTGGGGTGGAAGTGCGTGACGAGGGATCGTGGTCTGAAGGGAACTGCGTCGCCGGGTGCTGAGTTCAAATGTCGTGAACAGACCAACAGATTCGTTGCGTACTGTTGCCCGACACCCATCAGTCATGAGCCGGTCAGCATCGCCGGTGAACTCGAATAAAAATCTACTTTAAATTCGAATTCAATAACTTACCGACACTCCACACGGTCTCGATCAAAGCTTGGCACGGCGCTCGCATTGTAGATCATCGAGCAGATGCTCAAACGTTCATCCAACACAACTTTTTTTAAACTTTAGGAGCTACTGAAATGAAGATCCAAGACCTGAGCAAAGAACTCGACACGAAGACCATGAAGACGGTGCGCGGCGGCGACAACGGCAATTCGGCCACCAACACCATCGGTCAGGCCATGAACTTGGCCGTGCCGGTCAGCATCCTGTCGG
>Ga0326728_10001431_pt1 | contig 84057 bp, 82 predicted proteins | sample MB3enrmetagenome_FD_207602 | JGI IMG/M metagenome (GOLD analysis project Ga0326728, IMG submission 207602) | Lab enriched peat soil microbial communities from McLean, Ithaca, NY, United States - MB31MN | ecosystem: Environmental > Terrestrial > Soil > Wetlands > Peat | place: USA: New York...
TTGCGATTCCACCAGCCACCGCCGAGGGCCTGATAGAGCGCCGCCGTGTCGCCGAAACGGGTGGCCTGCGCCTGCACTAGACTGAGCAAGGCCTGCTGATACGCCATCTCGGCGAGGAGGTCGGTCAGGTAATCGGTATAGCCGTCCTGCATCCTTTCGCGCGTCAGATCGAGCGTGACCTTGGCGGCGCGTTCGGCAGCGAGGGCCGCGGCCAGCTCGTCGGCATCGGATACCATCGCGTGCAGCGTATCGGCGACATTCTGGTAGGCCGTAATGACCGTCTCTTGGTACTGCGCTGCGGCCTGCCGCAGCGCCTGATCGGCCGCGCGCTTGGTGTGCAGCAAGGTGCCGCCGGCGAACACCGGCTGCGTGACGCCGCCGACCAGGGTCCAGAACGGTCCACCCGAGCGGAACATTTGACTGAACTCGGTTGCCGTCCCACCGTACGTGCCCGCGATGGAGAACTGCGGCAGCATCGCTGCGATGGCGACACCGACCTGTGCATTGACGGAACGCAACTGCTCCTCGGCGGCGCGCACATCGGGGCGTTGTTCGATAATCTTCGAGGGCAGACTCAAGGGCAGGTCCTGCGGTAACTTGAGCGAGGCCAGCTCGAAGGTCTCCTCGACCTCCTGGTTGGGCAGCTTGCCGACCAGAGCGCGAATCAAATCGCGGGTCTGTTCGAATTGCTTCTCGAGCGGCGGCAGCAAGGCTCTAGCCTGCGCCAGCGCCGCCTCCTGCGCCGCCACGTCGATGCGCATGGCATAGCCGAGTTTGAATTTGTCGAGCAGTATCGCCAGCGATTTTTCGTTGAAGTCGATAATTTCCTTGGTCGCGGCGATTTGCGCGCGTGTCGCGGCTTCCTGGATCGCCGCCGCGACCACATTCGACGCCAGAGTAATGTAGGTCGCCTCGAGTTCGAAGCGTTGCATCTGCGCCTGCGCGTCCAAGGATTCCACTTTGCGCCGGTTGCTGCCAAACACGTCCGGCACGAAACCCACGGTGAATTGCGCGGTCTGAAAGTTGAAATAGAGCGGCAAGTTGTGCGGCGCCGGGGCCGGCGATGGATTTTGATACGCCGTGATGGTGGTGCCGTTTCCCTGCACACCGGGAGCGCTGGTGCCGCTCAAATTGCCAGCCAGTTTCTGGCGCTCGAAATTGTAGTCTGCGCCAACTGTTGGAAAGAAGTAACCCTGCTGGGCGTAGACCAGCTCTTGCGCTTGGCGCAGCGCGGCCTGCGCAGCGGGAATCGTGGGGTTGGCACGAAACGCCTGCTCGACCAGAGAATTCAACGCCGGACTGCCAAACGCTTCCCACCATTTGAACGAGACGTCCTGCCCCATCACAAACCGCTGTGCATCGCCGCCGAGCACGTTCGCCGAGGCCGTCGCTTCGGGCAGCGGCGCGGTGGTGTAGCCGGCATCCCTCGGTGCGGCCGGCTTGTGGAAAGTCGGACCGACGGCACAGCCGGCAACCGCGAGCACGGTAGCCAATGCGGGAGCAACGGCGAAGCAAGGTTTGGCGGGCATAGGTGGTCGCCTAAAGCAAGTGACAGCAGGTGGGTGGATCTCGGTTGACGCCATGGAGCCGATTCTGAACTCGAAAGCGGTCGCGGCGGAACTGTGAACAATCACAGCACTAAGTCACAGCACTAAATCACAGCACTAAGTCACAAGGATCCCTCACAGTAGTTCTGGTGTTGAAACATGGACATGATTCAGGCCTCGCTGATAACCGAGGTCTGCCATGCGCCACTCGATCTCTAAATTCAGACCCGACAAGCGGGTCACCGTACTGAGCACCGCCGCGGTAGTCGCCATAGCGGTGATTGCGGTGACCACTTACTTGGCACTCCACGGCAACACAGCAACGGCGGCAGCCACGAGTGCTGCATCGCAGTCCGCAGCCGAGCCGTCCCTGCAATTGACGGACGCGCAGCTGGGCTCGATCAAGGTCGGGCCAGTCGCCGCGCATGACTTTCCGATACAAAGGGAGGCGGTCGGCAACATCGATTTCAACGAGGACATGGAAACCCAAGTGTTCCCGCCGTACCCGGGCCGGATCGTGCAATTGTTCGCGAAGCTCGGCGACAACGTGTCCAAGGGCCAGGTGCTGTTCACGATCCAGAGCCCGGATCTGATTCAGGCGGAATCGAATCTGATCGGTGCGGCAGCGGCACTCGATCAGACCACCAGCGCTTTAGAGCGCGCGAAGAAACTCTATGCGGTGCACGGCATCGACCAAAATGACTACGAGACCGCGGTCGCCAATCAACAGACCGCGGAGGGTGCGCTCAAGGCGGCGCGCAACGACGTAGAGGTGTTTGGCAAGAGTCAGGCGGAAATCGATCGCATGGTGAAAACGCGCACGATCGATCCATATCTCGTCGTGCAGAGCCCGGTCAGCGGCCGGGTGACGGCGCGTAATGCGGCGCCCGGTGTGTTCGTGCAGCCCGGGAATGTTCCGGCGCCTTATTCGGTGGCGGACATCTCGCGCGTCTGGATGAATGCCAGCGTGACGGAAAGCGACATGCCGGTGGTCCACAAAGGGCAGGAGATCCACGTCTCCGTCATGGCGTTCAAGGATCGTACCTTCGAAGGTCGGATCTCGACCGTGGGGTCCACGGTCGATCCGCAGCTGCATCGCGGGCTGGTGCGCGCGGAGATCGAGGACCCGAAGCACGAGTTATTGCCCGGAATGTTCGCCTCCTTCGTCATCGTCACCGGGGATCCAATCAAGGCACCCGCGGTGCCGTTCAACGGCGTGGTGCGCGAGGGCAACGGCACGATGACGGTGTGGGTGACGACCGACGGTCATCATTTCACGCGGCGCACAGTCAAGCTCGGTCTACATAGCAGCGGCTACCACCAGGTTCTCGACGGCGTGCGTCTCGGCGAGCAGGTCGTGATCACGGGCGCAGTATTCCTCGACGTCTTGGCCAACGGCGGCGGGGAATCCTGAAGCTCGTCACGGTCCTTGACGTTCGGCTGTTTGGTTTAATCGGTACTTCGTGCGGGAGCGGTAGTTAAGTGTTAAAGAGCATTCTGGCGTTCGCACTCACTCGCCGGGCAATCATTTTATTGGGCTTGCTGGTCTTCATCGGCGGCGGAGTGATCGCCTTTTACAAGCTCAACATCGAGGCCTATCCCAACCCGGCCCCGGTGATCATCGAGATCACTGCGCAAGCGGCCGGTCTTTCCGCCGAAGAGATGGAAAGGTACTACACAGTCCCGATGGAAGTCGGTATCTACCCGACGCCCGGGATCGCCAACATCCGCTCCACTTCATTCTATGGCTTGACTTTCTTGCGCGTCACATTCAAGTACGGCGTCGACTACTTCTTTGCCTATAACCAGATTCTGAACAGCATCTCGCAGAACGTTTCGCTGCCGGGCAATCAAGTACCCCAGATTCAGCAGTCGAGCCTGATCGGCGAGGTGTATCGCTACACTGTGACTGGGCCTCAAGATTTCGGAATCACGAACTTGCGCACCGTGCAGGACTGGATCGTCTTGCGCAGGCTCTACACGGTACCCGGTGTGGTGCAGGTCAACAGTTTCGGCGGCCCGACCAAGGAGCTCGAGGTCGAAGTGGACCCCAAAAAGCTCGAGGCTTACAACGTCACCATCCCGCAGCTCATCACTGCCTTAGGCAATGCCAACGTTAACGTCGGTGGGCGTGAGATCGCCCTTGGCCAACAGTCGGCAAATGTTCGTGGCGTCGGTCTCATCGACGATGGTGGCACCTACGATCTCACTCAAGGATACCGCGTCACCGATATTGATAATGTGTCGCTCGGGCAAGCGAACGGCACGCCGGTGTTCGTCAGGGACGTGGCCAGAGATTACGTCGGCTACATGCCGCGGACTGGCATCGTCGGCAAGGACCACGACGATGACGTGGCCATGTGCATCGTGGTCATGGGGCGCACCTTCCACACCAACGACGTGGTTCCGAGGATCGACCGCGAGATCAACTTGATGAATCAAGACGGCACGCTGCCGCCGGGTGTCAAAGTCGTTAAATTTTACGACCGCATGAACCTCACCGCCGTCACGACCCACACGGTGCTGGAAAACCTGATCTTCGGCTGCCTGTTGGTGTTCTTCATCCAGTGGATCTTCTTAGGCGATTTGCGCAGCGCGATCATCGTCGGCGTCAACATCCCATTTGCGCTGTTCTTCTCCGTTATTTTGCTCGTGCTGCAAGGCGAGGACGCGAACCTGCTGTCGGTCGGCGCAATCGACTTCGGCATCATCGTCGACTCGGCCGTCATTGTGGTTGAAAACATCTTCCGTAATTTCCAGTCAAAACCGCATGACAGGCGCGAGCTGCTCGAACATCTCTCGGAGGGGAGATTTGGCCACGATCCATCCAATCCGTCCGGTGCTCACGGCATTCCCGGATGGACCGAACGGCTGCGATTGATCTTGGTGAGTGTGCTGCAAGTCGATCGCGCCGTATTCTTCTCCTCCGCCATCACGGTGGCAGCATTCGTGCCGCTGTTCACGATGCAGGGAGTGGAAGGCCAGATCTTCGGGCCCATGGCGCGAACTTACGGTTACGCGTTGGCCGGGGCCCTGATCGCGACGTTCACTGTTACTCCAGTCCTGGCGTCATATCTTTTGCCGCTGGATATGAAGGAGACCGAGACGATCTTCGTGCGCTGGCTGCGCAAAATCTATAGCCCGACACTGCGCTATTCACTGAGCCATCAGAAGCTGATGGTCGGCGTGGGCGCAGCCTTCCTGCTCGTGACCGGCTTTCTGATGACGCGCACAGGGAGCGAGTTTCTGCCGGCTCTCGAAGAGGGCAACTACTGGATCCGTGCGTCGCTGCCACCGAGCATGACGTTGGATGCTGGCACGGAAGCGACGCGCCAGATGCGCGAGATCCTGCTTAAGCATCCGGAGGTGATCACCGTCACCTCCCAGCATGGCCGACCCGACAACGGCAGCGATCCCTCGCCGTTCTCCAACGTCGAGTTGTTTGCGCCGTTGAAGCCGTTTGGCGATTGGCCTCGCGGGCTCACCAAAGCGAAGCTCACAGCGCAGCTCCAGCAGGAAATGCAGACGGCGTTGCCCGGCGTCACCTTCAATTTCTCGCAGTACATTCAGGACAACATCGAGGAGGCAATCTCCGGCGTCAAGGGTGCCAACTCGGTGAAGATCATCGGTCCGGATTTGGCCGTGCTGGAGGATCTGGCCGCACAGGTGAAGGCTCAAATGAGCCAAGTCCGAGGGATCGAGGACCTCGGCGTGTTCCACGTGCTGGGCAACCAAAATCTCAATATCACGATCGACCGCGCCAAGGCGGCGCGTTACGGGCTCAACACCGGCGATGTGAACACGGTCATTCAAGCCGCCATGGGCGGGGCCGTCGCCTCGACGATACTCGAGGGGGACCGAGCGTTCAACCTCACCGTGCGTCTCGCACCGCAGTACCGTGGCAGCGCCGAGGCAATCGGCAACGTCAAGGTGGGGTATCAGACGAGCTCAGGCGCCAACGCCTACATTCCGCTGCGTGAGCTCGCGACGATCTCGCTCGACAGTGGGGCTTCGTACATCTATCACGAGGCCATGTTCCGGGACATACCGGTTAAGTTCAGCGTGCGCGGGCGTGATCTTGGCAGCACGGTCGCTGAGGTGCAAGACCGGATCGCGCACAACATCAAGGTGCCACGCGGTTATCGCATCCAGTGGGCGGGAGAATTCGAGGATCTGCAACTCGCCAAGGAGCGCCTCGCCATCGTGGTGCCGATCGCGATGGCGCTGATCCTGGTGCTGCTGTATGCGTTGTTCAATTCCCTGCGCTACAGCCTGCTCGCGCTGACCGGTATTCCGTTCGCGGTCGGCGGCGGTGGCCTGGCGCTCTACCTCACGGGTCAACCTTTGAGCGTCTCGGCCGCGATTGGCATGGTGTCGCTGCTCGGTGTGTCCGTTATGGACGGCATTCTGATGTTCACCTACTACAACCATATCCTGTTGCAGGGCGTAGCCGCGCTTGAGGCGATGTTTCAGGCCTGCGAGCAGCGGATGCGTCCAATGCTCATGACGGCCTTCTCAGCCTGCATAGGCCTGTTCCCGGCCGCAATCTCGACAGGTATCGGCAGCCAGGTGCAGCGCCCACTGGCCACCGTGGTCGTCGGCGGCATGTTGCTCGGGCCCGTTATGTTGCTCGTGGTCGTGCCGGCACTCCGCATGGTGTTCATCGGCAAGGAGAAGCCCGGCGAGCCGGAACCCAAGCTGCGCACCGGCCGTCTGCCAGATGAATTGCCTTAGTGCGGTCGAGCGATGCACAAAACGATTGTCAGGCGATTTTGGTCGAGGCGACCTGAAGGAGAATAAGCCATGTTTGCAGCACCACGAACCATCGAAACCCAGGTCTTCGCGACCCTGCCCGAGGAGCTTCGCATCCGGAACAGGACCAGCGAGCTGTCAAAATTCGTCGATGGCGAGTTCGATTCATTCCTGGAGGGCCCGTCCTTCGACCGCCTTGGAAATCTGTATTGCCTCGATTTGATCTTTGGACGGATTTTTCGTGTGGATGCAGAAGGTGTGTTTCATCTCGTTGTGGAGTATGACGGGGAGCCGAACGGGTTGAAGATCCATCGGGACGGGCGTCTCTTCGTCGCCGACCGGCGGCATGGCATCATCGTGATCGATCCGGCGACCAAGCGGATCCAACACATCTTAGAACGATACGATCTGGAGCCGTTCAAAGGCCCCAACGATCTGGTCTTCTCGCCAGCAGGCGATCTTTATTTCACCGATCAGGGAATGTCTGATCTTGTTAATGAAACGGGGCGGGTTTTCCGACTGCGCGCGGACGGCCGGCTGGACCTCTTGCTCGACAAGCTGCCAAGTCCCTACGGGATTGCGCTCGATCCTTCCGGGGGCGTGCTCTATGTGGCCCTGACCCGCGCGAACAGGATAATAAGGGTCCCAGTGCTCCCGGATGGACGCCTAGCCCGTGTACTGAATTTTATTCAGTTGAGCGGGGGCGGAGGACCTGACGGCATCGCTGTGGACAGCGAGGGTGGGCTTGCGGTAGCCCATCCCATGCTCGGTGCGGTATGGCTCTTCGATGCGAAGGGGCAGCCGACCTTGCGCGTGAACCTCTGTCGCGGACTGCTCGGCACCAATGTGGCCTATGGCGGTCCCGATCGTTGCCGCCTCTACATCACGGAAGCTGAGACCGGGACGATCCAAGTTGCCGACTTGCTCACCAAGGGCAGCGTGATGTTTTCGCACGCAGATGAGGCGTAGCGGCGTGCGCAGGCGCTCATACGTGCAGCGCCCTCCGCCACCTATTGATTCCAACGAAGGATTCACGAAATGAAAGTGTCCCACATCTTGTTGGCGATGTTGGCGTGTGCTCCGTTGACCTTAGCTCGCGCAACCGCATCATCCGGGGACGGCAATTCGCCAATGGCGGCAGCCGACTCAGGCGAAGCCGCCGGTCGCACCGCATTTGGCCGAGACACGAGCACCAAGACGAAAGGTCGAGATGCGGTGGTGGCCGTTTCGCCACGCCCTGGTTCCGTTTCGTCGCAGCGTGGAGTCGGGCAACTCGCCCGCGGCACTGCTGACCGCCTGCATTCGCTGCCTAGCACGCAGGCGCGCGCGCGTCTCGCTCGCCAACCGAGCCGCCGCCCTGTTGGGACGGCCGATGCTGCAACCGGTGGCGACGGAGTCGTTCGCGGACCCGGTGGCGCGAGCCCGGTGCGCCAGTCCTCGCTGAGAGCATCAACTATAGCGGCGCGGTCCGCGACGGGTCCGAGCGCGGTTGCAAGAGGTTCGACAATGGGCAACTTGCATGCTCCCGGTCCCGGACTGGTCGGTGGCCCGGCAAACAGCAGAACCGTGTTCAAGGCGGGCGTCGATGGGACCGCACTGCGTCGCCGATTCTGAACGCACCGCTACGCGTTCTGCACACACCGATGTTCTGTGAATCTGATTATGGAAGTTCGGTAAAGCGGGTTTCTGTTCGGATGGCATTGATCCTAGAATTGAATTCTGAGGCGCGCGACGCGTCCCTGATTCTCGACACGCGCTGAAGCGGACGCGTGCACGGCGAAACTCACGCCGGAATTTCAAGAGGGATTAATGTAATTACCAGGTAAATAGTTTAACCTTTTGATTTAACAATATATTCTGAGGCTTTCTGTTCTCCCGCCACTGGCTAATCCACATCCAAGGGTGACAGACACCCGACCCCGTGCTTGCAATCCGTGCTCAGCAGAACTGTGACGCTATCGAGAACCTACCGCAGCCGTCTAAGCCATCATTGGGCACCCGCGTGTAGGAGAAATGATTCTCCCGCTCGGCGGGATAACCTGAACAAGAGTCCCTGAGGAGTTCGATACGGACATCTTCCTCAACGTGCTGGCGGTTGATCTCGCGAGTGCATACACAATCGTGCATGCGCCGTTCTTATTCGCCGAGCGCGTCAACCCAACGCCGGCCGAAGGCGACGATTCCATTCGCCAGCTGATCCAACATTTCCTCTGGCCGATGGCGCAGGAGACGATCGGACACAATCTCATGAACCGCGTGCGTCGTACTCCGAACTCGCCGGTCATTCCGTATCGAATCCTGATCTGCCCGCTCATCGATAGCGACCACTCTCTCGGGTTCCTCGCCGCCTTGCGCACGCACGATCAGGAGCCCTTCAGCGCAGCGGATCTTGCGAAATTGCAAGCCGCCGTGGCCGGATTGAACGAATGCCTCGCTGAGCGGCTCGACACCACCACTGGATTATTATTGAGACCTGCATTCGAAGCGGAGGTGCTGCAGCGCAGGCGCACCATGGACTCGGCCTGCGTCGTCTACGCCAACCTTGACCAGGTGCACGTCGTCAACGAAGTCGCGGGGTTTGCGGCCGGAGATCAAGCTATTCGCGACGTCGCTCGGTTTTGGCAGGCCCAGCTCAAGCCGACGGGCAGCATCGCCACCCACCTTTCCGGCGACCGATTCGCCGCGGTGCTGTTCAATCACACGCTCAATCAAGCTCGATCTTGGGCGGACAAGACCCGCGAGGGCATCGAACAACTCAATGATGCCAAGGTGACTGCGAGCCTTGGTGTGGCAGCGCTCAGCGATGGGGAAACATTTCAGCATGCGCTCGCCGCGGCGGAAACCGCATGCCGCGTTGCCAAGGAGCGGGGACGCAATCGCGTCGAACTCTACGTGACCGGCGACAATACCGTAATCCGTCGTCACGAACAGGTGCACGAGTCACGCGTCGTCCTTGATGCGCTCGACAATGATCGCTTTACCTTGTACGCGCAGCCAATCGTGAAGTTCGACGACAGTTCACACCCTCGGCACTACGAGATACTTTTACGGGTTCAGCGGCCGGATGGGGAGGTCACTTCCATTGCGGGCTTTCTCGACGCCGCCGAGCGCTACCAACTTCTTGAACGACTCGACAGCTGGGTCCTTGCACAGGTGCTGACGATACTCGCGCCTGCGGTCGGGAAATTACGCGCCGTTGGCGCGAGCTTCGCCGTAAACATCACCGGTCAGTCTCTCAGCCAGCCGGCATTCGCAGACTTCGTGCGCACCAACATCAAGCAGCACGACATCCCGGCAGGGTTGCTCCACTTTGAATTGACCGAAACCGCTGCCGTCCGCAACTTGAACGCGACCCGCCGCTTCATCTCTCGTATGGCGGAAATCGGTGCCCATGTGGCGCTCGACGACTTCGGCACCGGTCTGTCATCGTTAATGCATCTCAAGGATCTCGATGTTCATCGGATCAAGATCGATGGTAAATTTGTTCGCGACGTGCTGACCAGTGCTCGATCGCGTGCCCTGATCCGAGCTCTCGTGCAGATCGCCGATGAGATCGGATTGGAGACCGTCGCTGAGTTCGTGGAAACCGAGGATGTGGCGTCAAGCGTGCGGGAATTGGGCGTGCAGTGCGCGCAGGGGTACTTCTACGGGCAGCCACGACCGCTCACTGAAACGTTGCGTGAGCTGGTGGCGATTCACCGAGAGGAGTGCAAAGTAATTCCGGAACGCCGAGCGGTCGGCGTGCGTTGAACAGCGCTATGAACTCGCGTCGCAATGTGCGTGTCGCGCGCCAACGCCTCGATGACCCACCGCTCTTGCGAAAGAATTTGAGCATCCAGCGGATCGTTGATCGTCTTACGGAGCGCCAAGGCTAATTTTCTTGCCGTCGGCCATCACCGCATCGCCCGGCTTCATATCCGATGGGCAGCTACCGAGGTATCGTTGGTCAATGATTGTCACGCTCTCAGATTGACCTGTCGTCGTATGCTGTTCCACGTGAGACGAAGTATCGCCTTGATAGGTGATCGTCGTCTTAGTGACGGAGCCGTCTTTATCGCAACGCATCTCCGAGGAAAAACTATTCGCGGATAGCCGGGTAGTGACCTCGGTGCAGCGATTCCGCTTCCTTACGCTCTCCCCGGCCGATTTCATCGATTTGTCCAGTTCGTGGGTGGTACAAAGCTTCATCACCGTATCAATTTTATTCTTCGCAAAGATCATCTGCGTATGTGACTCAACGAGACCCTCTTTCAACAGAGGAAGCTGAATCTCATCGGAGCGTGCGGTGGCGATCGACGCCAATATGCCCGTAATGCCTAAAAAGCCTCTTATGGTCATGGTTCTTCCTTATTCGGCTGATTTGCCTGGGAATGCGGCGAATTGGGACATCAGCGCAACGCCGCTTCCACATCGGGCGCGATGCTTTCCGGCTTATCTGCCGGCGCATACCGCTTTCTCGGCACGCCGTCTCGACCAACCAGAAACTTCGTGAAATTCCACTTGATAGCCTCAATCCCGAGGATGCCGGGGAGGGACTCCTTCAAATACTCAAACAAGGGTTGGGCATCCGGGCCATTCACCTTGATTTTGGCGAACATCGGGAAGCTTACGCCGTAGTTCAAGGAACAGAACTTCTTGATCTCCGCATCGTTGCCGGGCTCCTGATGACCGAATTGATCGCACGGAAATCCCAGAACTTCCAAACCACGTTCATGATATTTTCGATAGAGCGATTCCAGTCCGGCGTACTGTGGAGTAAAGCCACATTTGCTCGCGACATTAACTATCAGCGACGCATGACCACGGTACTGCGACAACGGCAGATCAACCCCATCGATGGTTAGCGCCGAAAAATCGTAGGCGTTCATTGCCGCTCCTTCGCAAAATCACGAGAGATGCAGCGATATTACACCTCACCGCGTCCTTCGCGCATCGGCATGACGCCATACGAGGCGGCCGGTGCGCCTCCCTGAACACCACGCAGATTGGTCTAAGGTCGAGGAACCGGAAAGGCGAGAACATCGGCCGTATACGTCTCCACCACTTCGCTGAACGGCGCGCCGTGGCCCCGTTCAGCGTCATTCCAACAGCGCATGCCCCTTGGGCAATTGATGCGCATACCAAGTCGCGAGCCGATGTCGAACCGTCTTTTCGCCGACCTGGTCTTCAGGCATCGGCACGATCAACTTATCGTGCACGAGCAAGCGATAGACGTAAAGCGCCTTGTCGCTCGCTGAATCGGTCGCCTCGAATTCCACCGCACCACGGCCTTCTGCATATTGCACGCCTGCGAGCAACGCCGCTTTGAATAATTCGGCTTCGTGTTTGAACCTTTTCATCTGCGCACCTCGGATTCACCATGACTGCTCACGCCGCCTGTCGCCCCCCGCACCCATGCTTACCGATCGCTTCGCTAATGCACGGCGATTTCATCCATGACCGTCACCAAGGCAGAACGAATGCCGGGCTCCGTCGCCGAGTGTCCGGCGTCGTCGACGATGATGAGCCGCGACCCCGGCCAAGCGCGGTGCAGCTGAGTGGCTGTTATAGGGGGGCATAGCAGATCGTATCGACCCTGCACGATGGTTGCCGGAAGGTGGCGAATACGGCTTACGCGCCTGAGCAACTGATCGTCGGGCTCATATCGATTGTTCCGAAAATAATGAACTTCGATGCGCGCCATTGCATACGCGACCGGCGCTTCATTCGCTTCGGCAATCCTCGTTGAGTTCGGAATCAAATTGGCCAAGGTCGCCTCGAAGGTACTCCACCGGCGGGCGGCCGCAAGCCTGACGGCATGATCCGGATGTTCGAGCAGCTTCGCGTAGCCCTCCAAGGGATCGCCTTCTTGCAACTCGGCCGGTAATCCACCAAGCAGCGTATCCCAAGCTTGGGGGCGGAATAATCGCCCGGCCTCGAACAACCAACGGATTTCCCATTCCCGCATCAAAAAGATGCCACGCAGCGTGAGACTCAAGCATGCTTCGGCAAATTCCTGCGCGTAGGCTACGGCCAGCGTTGAACCCCAAGAGCCGCCAAAAACATGCCACGCGTCAATCCCGCGAAACTTGCGTAGTCGCTCCAAGTCGGCGATGAGGTGTGCCGTCGTGTTGTTGCGCAGCTCGCCGTTGGGAGTCGATCGGCCGGCGCCCCGCTGATCGAAAAGGACAATCCGATAACGCACCGGATCAAAAAACAGCCGGCTCGATGTTGAACAGCCACCGCCCGGTCCGCCATGAAGGAAAACTACCGGAACGCCATCGGGGTTGCCGCATTCCTCCCAGTACAGCGAGTGAATCTCATCGGCCCATAGGTGCCCCGACACATAGGGTTCGATGGCGGGGTATAAATCGCGGAGAACTGGCATGGCTTGACGAGGATTCCTTCGCGAACAACCGGTCGGACGCGTTGCAGTTGAGAGGGATGCGCTAGCGTTGCACGATGAGCTGAAAATTGACGATCAGAACTCCCATGAGTACCAAGAGAGCGCCCAGCGCGAAGCGCAGGTCGATGGGATCTCCAAGTAGGGCGGCCCCGAACAACACGCCGAATATCGGCGTCAGCAGCGACAACAGCATCAGACGTGAGGTCAGGTAGCGGCGCAACAACCAAAACCACACAAGGTAACTCGAAATGGCGATGATTAGCGTTTGGAAGACCAACGACAAGATCGTCATCGTGGAGAACTCGACTTGGGTCTGCCCGGTCGCCGCGGCAAAGGTGCCCAGCACGAGTGTCGCCGTCGCAACTTGATAAAGGACGGTCTTCGCGGTCGGCGCGCCGCCCACGCGGCCGCGTCGTAACACGACATTGCTGAGGCCCCAGCTCACGCCCCCGAGGAGAGCGAGCAGATCTCCCGTGACGAGTTCCACGGCGGGTCGAACGCTGAACCCGAAAAACGCGACGACGATTCCGAAAAATGCGACGCCGATGCCGGTCCACTGCAGCCGGCTCAGGCGTTCTTCGGGGAGAAACTGCAATCCGAGTGCCGTGAAAATCGGCGCCGTGTACAGAAAGACGACTGAATGTGCGGCAGTCGTATGGACTAGCGCCTGGCCGGCAAAGATGAATTCCAGCGAAAACATCAGGCCCAGGAGTAGGCCGCTCGGCAAGCTCCCGTCCGTGAACGCGCGGCGGCCTTCGCGGATGAGTACCCACATTCCGAAGAAGATCGATGCGCCGCCGAAACGGATCGCGAGCTGCATGACGGGTGCTGCGTTGGTCGCGACGCCCTTCAGCGCGACTTGCTGAAACCCCCAGAGGAGGCAAAGTATGAGAACCAGGGTTGCCGCTCGCAGGTCGAGTGGCTGACGCTGGGACAGGGCACTTGTTGATTCGCTCACGAAGTCACCGGGGTTGTAACTGGCCCGGCAGTTTAACCTCACTCGAGAACCCGGTGCCGTAGGTCTCGTCCCCCGCGGCCGCTTCGAGCTTGCGCGCCGTGTGCCGGACCCCGGCCATGTATTGGCCGAATTACACGCCTGAATGGCGGCGTCCACGATGGACCGTCACCAGATCAAGTCGTCTGGGACGGAAAAGCCCGGATAAGCCTCGTCGCACTGAGAGCTTTCCTTGCCGACGTCGGAAGCAATGACGGCATGCTCGTCGCGCTCGCGAATGCGAATCGCGATCGCCGCAGGGACTAAATCGTAACGTCCGGCGTGGCGTACGATCGCAATCTCGCCGCGACTGAGCCGATCACGAATCGAGGCATTAACCGCGATTCGCCGAATCTTGGAGCCATCGGCAAAATTGTAGGACTCTTCCCCCTCGATTGTCGCAAAACGGTTCTGTTCGATCAATTGCTTGATCTGAGCCAGCCGTGCCTTTTTTTCCGACTTCTCGTGTTGTTGGCGGTTCAACGCCTGATCGCGAGCCGTCTTTGCGCCCTGGGCGCTCGGAGGGGCCGGTGCCCGTTCGGCGGCTATCGCATGTCTGTGCTTGGGCGGGGACTGCCGCTCCTGCCGCTGCTGTTGCCGGTCAGCTTCATTGGCTTGCCTTTTATTGATCAGGCCAGCTTTAAGTAGCTGGTCACGTAGTGACATGCTCATGGTTCGCCATTGCCCTCGTGACGGAAGTTATGGGGCCATGTTACCGCGCTCCCGTTGCCGCGGCATAGCTTCTACCCAAAACGCCGGATCAATCACCACGGTGCGCTAGGTCAACGCGTGCGGCGCCACGACGATGCCATTTCGGTCCGCGTACAGAAAGTGACCCGGCACAAAGCTAATGCCGGCAAATCGCACGATGACGCCCTGTTCGCCTATTCCATTTTTTGCAGATCTTATGGGACTGTGACCGACCGCTTGAATACCAATGGGCAGCTTCGCGAGTACATCGACGTCGCGCACGGCGCCGTAGACCACGAGGCCTTGCCATCCGTGTGAAATGGCTTTGGCTGCCAGCTGATCACCCACCAACGCACGCCGCACCGAACCGCCGCCGTCAATGACAAGCACTTTACAATGGCCATCCTGCGCCACCAGTTCTCGGACACGGGAGTTGTCTTCGTGGCATTTAATAGTGGCGATACAGCCACTGAAGTTTGAAATGCCTCCATAAGTATGAAGCAACGGATCGGCGACTTGAACAACAGCCTCGTATTCGTCGCACAGATCGCACGTGGTCTTTTCCATTGGCCCCAAGGAACGGTTGCTACAAAACATTATTCTATCAGTGATCTGCCGTTTGAACTTAGGGGGCATACACCACCTAACCAGGGCATCTTCATCGAACCCATCATGGATGATGCTGGGCTCATCGTCCCACCACCCGGCTTCCTCGCAGCGATCCACGAGCGGTGTCGGCGTCATGGCATTCAGATCATCGTCGACGAAGTGAAGGTGGGGTTGGCCAGAAGCGGCAAAATGCACTGTTTCGAATATGAAGGTCTGGAGCCTGACCTGGTGATATTCGGTAAGGCGCTGGGTGGGGGTTGCCGCTATCGGCGGTGAGTGGGCCCAAGCACATCATGGACCATGCCACGGCGTTCGCCATTCAAACGTTGAGCGGAAATCCGATAGTCACTGCCGCGGGCCGGGCCGTGATTCGAGCGATTGCCGAGGAACGCCTGATCGAGCGCGCGAACCGCATCGGTGCAATTTTCGAGAACGGGCTGCGCGCCTTGAGTGCGCGGCATTCCAGATTGGCGAGGTGCGCGGGCGCGCGCTGGGCATCGACCTAGTAACCGACCGGGTGACGCGCGCACCCGTGCCCGTCAAAACGACGGCGAAGGTGATTTACCGCGCTTACCAACTGGGCGCCGTGTTTTTTTATGTTGGCCTACGCGGCAACGTACTGGAATTTACTCCCCCGCTGACATTGAGCGAGAACGAAGTTGCGGAAGGCCTCGCAATAATTGACCAAGCTCTGACCAATGTGAGCAAAGGCCTAGTCTCTGATGCGGAGGTAGCACCCTTCATAATGTGGTGAAATCCGGACACACCAATCTAAGCGACCTGCAACTGCTGGAGTCGCGAGTCGACCACCATTTCGGCGGCCACCCAATCTTCGAGTTCCCGGCCCGCCGTAAACCCGCGCCGCTCGGCGAGCAAATAAGCCTCCGCCGCCACCAGCTGCCGTCGAACATCCGGATCAATGCTCGTGGAAACGGCCGTCGCGGATTGCTCTGACTCCAAGACCACCGTGACCGCGCTGTCCGTCAGCTCGGGCGTCGCGGTCGCCGTCGTCTTTCGCTTCGCGGTCTTTGTACCAGGGGATGCGCGTTTCGTCGCCATTACTGTGCCTCCATGTCTGCGTACTGCTGAAATCGCCGGCCGGGATGCGTGGCTCGCCCGCCCTACCTCAACTCGACTATATAACGATCTCGAACCCATTTCTGCAAATGAATTTGACGCAGCGATCTACCGGTCGGCAGAGGAGATAGATGACGCGATTATGTCAAATAAAATACGAGGTAACCGCAGTGACAAATCAAGTTCAATCACGGGAGCGGGCGCCCCCCCCCCGACGGCACGCCCGCGCAGATCCACATCACCTGGGGGCGACGATCCATCGAACACCGTGTTACGGCGATCCGGCGACGCCGGTCGCGTCTTGGGTACGTTCCTCCGCCACGGAGCCCGCTACTACCCGCTCGCGCCCCGACCAGATGCCTGCGTCAAATTACGAACTGTTCGAAACCGTGGTGCGTGCAAAAGACCGGCGCGACACCGCAACTTCGCCGTCATGAAATTTCTGTGTCCTCATCGGAGGGCATCGTCGTCAGTGCGAGTTCGATGTTGGAGGCGAGATGGTTAGCATACTTTTCGGCCTCGAAAAGATGAAGTGATCGATAGTAGACCGCCTTCTTTCGATAATTGTCGATATCGTCCGACAGGATCTTTCTGGTTTCGTCTTTTGTCATTGCACCGCTCCTAGGAAGCTACCGCAGGCTGTGATCCGGCGTACCCGGCGTCACCGTCCTGGCCGTCCGGCCGTGAATGGCACGCTGCCGAATATCCTCGAAAGTTTTCTCCACGACTTCACGGCCGCCACGGCCGGCGTGATACACGTTGGATAGAAAATATAGTGTACAGATCGCCGAATCTGTGAACACGAAAACCGAGTCGATGAGGTTATTATCCTGAAAATTCGGCGACGGCTCGCCTCGATACACGAGTTCGCAATTTTTGAACGTGCAGCCATGAAATCCGCTGCCACTCAGTTCGACGCGTTCGCCGGTGAAGGTCTTGTCTTGGTAGAACATGGCTGCGCTCCTGATAACTGATTTATCGACATATGGACCTCGCAGCGGTCGCTGTCAAGGGCCGACCGAGACGGCAAGTCCATAGTCGCATCTGGCGCCCTCGCACAATGAGCAGCAACTCGCCCAGGCTTGAGAATCATGCCAACGCATACGAATATTCGGCGAACGATGCGATGGCCCCGTCGAGCCCGTGGACCGTGGGATTCGTCGACTCGATCAAATAGTATTCGTCCGGAGCATGCGCCCGTTCAGCCGCCGCTCCTATTGACTTCGATATCCGCGAATCCGCGTTTCGCCGGCGGCAGATGGGAAATATTGCCTTGTTGGACCCATGTAAATTTGCGGGTATATTGCGTCGGCGACCAGGAGGGAGAGTCGTCGGGTGGAACAGGACAGGAAAACCCATGAATTGGTATCTTCAAGTATTACAAAAATACGGTGTATTCGACGGACGATCGCGAAGAAAGGAATATTGGTTTTTCGTTTTGTTCAGCACGCTCATTAGCCTACTGCTGATAACCATCGATTCGGCCACCGGCACCCTCCGATCACCTAGCGGCCCCGGGCTCTTAAGCGGAATCTATTCGTTGGCGGTACTGGTGCCGAGCTTGGCCGTTTCAGTCAGACGTCTCCACGACACCAACCGGACAGGCTGGTGGCTCCTGCTAGGAATTGTTCCGTTCATTGGGCCCATAATACTGCTAGTATTTCTCGCCTCTGATGGCGATCCAGGCGACAACGAATACGGCTCAAACCCAAAGTTGCAACCGTAAGCTGCGCATGGATTCTTGTCGAAGCGCCAAGCAAAAGGAGTTGCGACCGTGATCGTTGTGTTCGTGCCGGCCCGGAATCCACCCCGCGTCTTCGAAAGCACCTTAGCCGAGCTGGTTTTGATGGCGAATTCGAGCGACGAAAGTACACACACCCAATCGATACCCCCTGGCACACCCGACGGCGCCTTCGAGACGGCATGGGCAATTCTGACTAAAGACTTGCATAGCGCCAAGTTGTTCAAAGACATCGATGAGGCTCGGTCGCACTACGGAGATATCCCCGACGGATTATCCGTCCAGCAGCATGCGGCAATCCTTACGGGCCTGGCGCGTCTAGAGCAGGTGATCGGAACGCGACATAAATTGGGCTGAGGATGTCCCTGCGTCCGCTGAGTCGCCGGCGTGTCCACCCTGTGCATCGAGGATGCTGCGTATTCTTCTCGCGAGCTCGCGACGCCGATAAGGCTTGGGAAGAAGCTGCACACCGGGATCGAGGCGCCCGTGATGGACGATCGCGTCCTCTGTGTAACCAGAAGTGAACAGCACCTTCAGGTCGGGCCGTCGTTGGCGCGCCGCGTCCGCCAATTGTCGACCGCTGATACCCCTCGGCATCACGACATCGGTGAACAAAAGATCGATATCGCCGTCACGGGCGAGGATTTCCAGCGCTTCCACACCATCCCGAGCGTGCAGGACATTGTATCCGAGCGACTTGAGTTGGCTGAGACCGAGGCGACGGACTTGCTCGTCGTCTTCCACCAGCAGGATGGTCTCCGTGCCGTGGATCACTCGAAATGTGCCGGTCGCTTCGGGCGGCGGGGCGTACGGTTCCACCACCCGGGGTAGATACATCTTGACTACTGTGCCTTGGCCGGGCTCTGAATAAATGCTGACATGACCGCCGGATTGCTTGATGAAGCCGTAGACCATTGCCAGACCCAGCCCCGTGCCCTTCCCTTTGTCCTTGGTCGTGAAGAAGGGTTCGAAAACGCGCAGCAGAATTTCCGCGGGAATTCCGCTGCCGCTGTCGGTCACCGCTATCAATACATATTCCCCAGGCTTTACATCCGCCTGCCCCGATGCGTAATCCTGATCCAGTTCGACGTTATTCGTCTCGATCAACAGGCGTCCGCCGGCACTCATGGCATCACGCGCATTGATGCACAAGTTCAGCAAAGCATTCTCGAGCTGTGCGGGGTCAACCAACGCTTGCCAAAGTCCCTGCCGCGGGACTATTTCGATCTCGATATGTGCACCAAGGGTCCGCCGTAGCAGCGGGTACATTCCGGACACCCACTGGTTGCTATCGACCGCTATTGGATTGAGCGCTTGCTTGCGGGCGAAGGCCAAAAGCCGCTCGGTGAGCTCGGCCGCGTTCTTTGCTGCGCCGACAATCATATCGGCAAGCTCACGCTGTAATGAGTCATTCTCGAGTTGTTCCAGGAGCAACTCGCCATTGCCCAAAATGACCGTGAGCAAATTGTTGAAATCATGGGCAACGCCGCCGGTCAGTTGCCCCACTGCTTCCAATCGTTGCGACTGCCGCAATTGATCTTCAAGGCCGACTCGTTCCGTAATATCCCTCATTCCGGCCAGCATTCGTACTGCCTTTCCGTTTTCATCGCGAATGACCTGGCCTCGATCGGTCACGTGTGCGTAAGTTCCGTCGCGTCGCCTAAAACGATAGCGGGAAGACCATAATTCGCGCGACTGCATTACCTTCTCCAAGTCGGCGCTCACGCGCTCGCGATCCTCCGGATGAATTCGATCTCGCCACGAATCGATGCTAGCTTCATTCTCATCGCGGCGGAAGCCGAATAGCGTTTCAAAGCCCTCGTTCCACCACACCGAATTGGTCTTCAAATCCCAATCACGTACCGCATCGTTGGTCGCGCGCGCCAGCATTTCGAACCGGTGATTGGCAATCCGGCCATGCTTCAGGTTTGCCGAGTTGTCCAGTGCAAAGGAGATATCGGCTGCAGCCTCCATCAGAAGCGAAATCTCTTTATCCTTAAAAAAATCGCTCTCGAATGCATACACGGTGAGGACGCCGCTCACTCGGTCATTGAGACGAATTGGGAAAGCGGCGGAGGCATGAAAGCCATGACGTCCATACTCAATGCGCCACGGCAGTGTTCCCGGATCATTCAGCAGGTCATTGCAGATGTAGGGTCGGCCTTCGCGAAATGCAGTACCTGAAGGTCCGCGTCCTTCCTGCCGATCATCCGTGTACACCTCGATATTCTTAAGATAATCGACGTCGCGACCCCACGCGGCTTCGGGCACGAGTTTTTGAAGATCGGGTGCATGCCACCCGATCCACGCCATGGCAAAACCTCCCTGGTCAACCAGAGCTTGGCAAATTCCTTGGAATAGGTCGAGACGCTCCGGCGTGCGAATGATCGCCTGATTGATCCGGCTGAGCGCCGCATAAAGACGATTGAGTCGCTCTAGCTCGCGTTCGTGTGTCTTGGGCTCGATCTCATCAGGTGGGAGCGTCTGATTCATCGAGGTATCAGAGCAGAAGTCCTTGCGCGGCGCCGGCTTTGAATCGACGCGCATCGCTGTCGATCCAGGCGACAGCCGCCTCACCTGACATGGGCCGAGCAATGAAATATCCCTGAGCCAAGTCGCACCCCGCTTCCTGCAGATAGCGCATCGTCTCGGCGTCTTCGACGCCTTCCGCGACCACGCGCAGGCCTAAGCTGTGTCCAAGACCAATGATGCATTCGATCACGACGCGCGACTCATTGGACCGCATGGCCGTCATCACGAAAGATCTATCCACTTTGATCTCTGAAAATGGCAGCCTGACGAGTTGCAACATCGACGAATAGCCGGTTCCGAAATCGTCGATGGAGAGCTGGAATCCTTTCATGCGCAGCCTCGTCAGCAAATCCAAAGACATCACGGGATTGTCCATCGCGCTTGTTTCGGTTAATTCCAAAATGAGGCATTCGGGTTTGATTCCGCCGTCGCGGCAACGTGACGTGAGCCCATCAACGAAACCGCCGTCCGTACCTGCTTTGTCGTGTTCACCGTGGAACGGGCTGCCTGACGCGCTCTTGCACGATAGATTCGCGGAAACGGTCAACTCCGATCCTGCGAATCGACCCTTGTACCAATTCAATGCCAAGGCGAGAACTTGGTCGGTAAATTCATGGATCAAGCCGTGAGTTTCCGCGCAAGGAATGAACTGATCCGGCATGATCGTGCCGCGCGCCGGGTGGACCCACCGCGCCAGCGCTTCGAATCCTGCGACATCGCCGCTCTTCAAGTGAATTTGTGGTTGATACACGAGCGTCAGTTCGCGATTATCGAGAGCGCGCCGCAGCTTGAAGGCGCTTGCCGCAGACGAATCGGCGGTCTCGGCGGGTGAAGTCGCGTAGAGCGATTTGTTGTCGCGGCCTTCGTCAACGGCAGGAACGTCGATTAATAGTGTGCGAAAGCTACGCGGGGAGAACGGTTTGGATAGCGCGCCGACGATGCGGAGCCCATGCTCATTGGCAGAGCGGGCCGCCGCATCCAAGACGCGCGTGCCGACCCCGCTGGTAATGATGATTTTGGCCCCGCATTTGCGATCCGCGAGCTTGACCAACACTTCGACTCCGTCCATTTCCGGCATGACCAGGTCGATTGCGATGTGGGTCGGATGCCAATCGTCGACGGCTTCGAAGAACTCTGCGGTGCGGGTCACAAAGCGCGCCTCCAGCCCGACCGGCTCGGCGATGAGTTGCATCATTTTGCCGATATACGGATCGTCATCAAGAATCAGCAACCGCGCCTTAGCCACACCGCGCCCTTGCGCCGGCGGCGATCGAATTGGCGGCAGCATCGGCGCGGCTGTGTGCTCGGCCTTCCTTCGCCTCCGCCGCCAGCCGCTGGCAGTAAATCCGCAAATACGCTCCATACGCTTGTAAGGCCAGAAACGCCATGATAGCGTTCCGGCACGCATGTTCACTACCAGCAATACCCTTAACCCGTTATTCTCAGGGGAGCATTGCAGCTACGTTCCTTTCGGTAGTCGATCGCAATGAACCTGCAAAAAATACCGGCAAAACGTCAGCGAGGCACCGAAGTAGACGGATCAGGACTTGGCCGTAGGTCGCAGTTCCTGACGCCCAACCAAGTCGCCGATCGACTCCTGGTGGCGCCTGTGACGGTCAGGCTGTGGGCTAGCCGCGGGCTTTTGAAGTCGGTCAACACTCCCGGCGGTCATCGGCGGTTTTGCGTCGAGGAGGTGGAGGAGTTCATTGCAAAGCGTCAGCAGATTCAAAACTCGGCTGAAAAATCCCCGTGGCGGTTGCTCATCATCGACGACGATGCGCAGTTTGCGCGTTACATGTCGAACCTCATTGAATCACGAGTTCCAGCGGTGGCCGTCGATGTTGCGGTTGATGGGTTTTCCGCCGGTATCAAATGCGAAGCCATGCGCCCTGACGTGGTCACCCTTGACCTGCAAATGCCCGACATGGATGGATTTTCCGTTTGCCGTCTGTTGCGGAGCATGTTTGGCGACCAAAAGCCGCGAATCGTCGCGCTATCTGGATTTCTATCGGCAGAGAATATCAAACGTATTCAAGCGGCGGGTGCAGATGCCTGTCTGCCCAAAACCACCCCGCCCGATCTGCTGATTCAGGAGCTTGGGTTTCCATTGATTCGACCGCCCAGGCCGGTGCGCGCAAGATCCTAGCCGCCGCAGACCATGGCCGCCGCGCCGATCGAAACTGCTTTTAATGCTCTGAATCTCCCTGTTTGGTGTATCGCGTCGGATTCCGGTGACGTTGTGTATGCGAACAACTGTGCTCGAGAGCGCTGTGGTTGGCGCACGGGCGAGCAATATCGCGGCATGAGCATGCTTGCGGCAATCTTGTCCCTCGATACCGACGAGGGTAAGCGCCCAATCACGCTCGCCGATATTAGCCGCGCAGCAGACTCGCGCGTTGCCGGCGAGACGCTCGACGGCCTTCTGCAAAGTCCCGGCGAGCTCCGCCGCTACGTGACCCTCAGTGCTGCGAAGATCAGCGCAGAGAATGATCAGCCCAGGTTTGTCTTGATTGCGATAACGGAACGCCGAGCATCGTTATCCCATGTGCAGCAGGTCAATGGGTCGGCCCTGTCGCAGAGCGTCGCGCACGAACTCAATAACATCGCCGCCTCGCTGTTTGGATTTGTCGAATTGGCGGCGGAACAAGCAATCGCCGACGCGCCGCTGCTCAAGTGCCTCGGCGAGATTCGTCTCGGCGTTGCCAGGGTGACAGACCTCGCGGCGATTCTTGAAGCACTTGCCGAGTATTACGGTAAACCGGAAAAAATGAGCATCGCCGCGTGCATCGGCAAGGAAGTGCCAGTTACGTCCGGCAGCGTCGAGTTTATTTGGGAGTGTGATCCTTCGACCACGGTCGATGCGGATCCCGATCGCGTCCGCACCGCGATCCGCGCTTGGGCCCAGCTGGCATCGGCGGATGCTGAGATCGGCTCGCCTCTCATATTTACCATAAGTCATGTGAGACGTTCTCGAGCAAGATGTTTTTCCTGCCGCGCGCCAATTCCGATCCCAGGCGTGCAAATTACCATGACCGCAGAAAACGTCCGCTTGCTCGACGAGCATGGACCGCTACGGCGGCGGCGTATGGGAAGAACGCTCCGCGAGCTGATTGTCGCCGGCGGCACTCACGCCACACACACTGCCGGTGGTCACGTCCTGGTGGACGCGGCTAACGCAACAGTTTCAATGGTGCTACCGGCGCAGGAATCTCCGGCCGGCGCGACGTCCGAGAGCCAAGGCCAGGTCGCCCCCGCTGGGTGAGCGTCGAGCCGTTTAACATAAGCAATGCGATACTGTTCAAACTGCTGCCCGTGGCGCAATCCGCTATAATGGACAAATTCGCTATTATCGCTATAATATTTCTAGCCTAGCGATGGCATTCGAGGCGCGGGAGCGCGTCGCGTCAATAAGCGGCATTAGTTCAATACGGAGATGTCTATGCAGTTTTCACACGGCCTGAACTCGAGATCGACAACTTTGCCCGGGATCATCGGCAGCAATCGCCGGGTGCGGCGCGTGCTGATCGTCGACGACCATCCCATCGTGCGCCAGGGCCTGCGCCGCATCATGGAAAACGCAGATGATCTCACCGTCTGCGGCGATGCCGAGACGACGCCCCAGGCGCGGGCCTCCATCAAAGAATTGAATCCCGACATCGTCATCACCGACATCAGCTTGACGCACGGCGACGGCATCGAACTGGTGCGGGATGTGCGTGCGCATCATCCGCAACTGCCCATCCTCGTGTTGTCCATGCACGATGAGACCATTTATGCCGAACGCATGCTGTCGGCCGGCGCGAATGGTTACATCATGAAGCAAGCGGCGAGCGAACAATTTCTCATAGCCGTGCGGCGCGTGCTCGAAGGTCATATTTACGTGTCGGAGACTGTCGGCAACAATATGATTCAGAAATTCGCCGGCGGTACCGCGACTCTGTCGACCAACCCGATCGACCGATTGAGCAACCGTGAATTGCAGATCATGCACATGATCGGTAAGGGTATGAGCACGCGGGAAATGGCCGATACGTTGCATCTGAGCATCAAGACGGTTGAATCGCATCGGCAGCGTATCAAGCGAAAGCTGAATCTGAGGACGGGCATGCAACTGGTTCAGTATGCGGTCATGGGTTTCTCCACCCCGGATGCATCGAACAGCGCGTGAGTTCGCAGGCTATGTCTTGATATTCGCCGCAACCCATGCGGCAAACGCCTGCAAAAAGCTCTGCAGGAATTTTCGAGTTCCATCGTTGACAAGCTTGCCGTTCGCATCGAACAGCTTGTCCGCTCCGCCGATGTACGCTTCGGGCTGCGCCATGGCAGGGATGTTCAAAAACACCAGCGATTGCCGCAAGTGGTGGTTGGCCCCGAACCCACCCATGGCCCCCGGCGAAGCGCTGACGACCGCGCCCGGCTTGCCGCTCCAGGCGCTTTTGCCGTAGGGTCGCGAGCCTACGTCCAAAGCGTTCTTCAAGGCGGCGGGAACCGAGCGATTATGCTCGGGCGTAACGAAGAGAACAGCATTTGCCGCCCGTATTCGCTCGCGAAAGGCCGTCCACGCCGATGGCGGATTGTCGTCAATATCCTGGTTGTACAGCGGCAAGTGTGCGATCTCGATGATGTTGAGCATCAGCTCAGGGGGAGCAAGTTCCGTGAGCGCGTTCGCGACCCGACGATTGATTGAACCCTTTCTGAGACTGCCGACGATGACAGCGACGTCACGTGCCTTATCCATTTCTCGACTTCCTCTGAACAGTTTGCAACGGCGAACCTATCCTCTATGAGTGTCGCACGAGATGTCTTGCGATGTTTACCCCCGCGCCGTGCCGAGGCATAAGGACACCGGATTGAAACTGCTAGTCGGATCGCACGCCCGCGTCCTTCATCGCCTCAAGCCTCGCAAAATCAACGGTGCCAAGGTCCTGTTCGAGTGCGGCCATTTCCATGCCATCGCCCGTCACCTCGATCATGAAGCGCTTGGCCACAATCGCGGTGATTTCGCCGTGCTTCGATTTATTATCATATTTTTCGTGCACAGTTCGACCGGCAACCGTCGCATCCCTTTCATAGCCCGAATCGCTTTCCGAACTCGTGTTCTGAGCCACCGAACTGGCTAGATCCAGCAGCCCGGATACTCCAGACATATCGGAGATTTTCATGACTGCGCGCGCGCCTGTTTGGCCCTGATAGTCGGCGGAAGCGGAAGATCCCTTGACCCCCAGTGCCTGTTGGCTGCTGCCTTGGGCATCGCTGCGCTTCAGTCCCGGCAATTCACTCGGCAACATGTCCTCGAGCGCATGGAAGTCGACGGGGTCGACGCGTCGGCTGCCGCCCATCGCGCCGCCGAGGGCGGTCAGCAGTCCGGCCGTTGCCGCAGCGGCATTTTGTGGCGGGCTGCCGGCATCGGTGCCCGCGCCCGAGGCCGTTGATGTCGCAGCCGGCGTGGTCGCCGCAGTTCCGGCATTTTGTTGCTGTTCTATTTTCTTTCCGGCCTCTGCTAGATTATTGATGGCCGCACTCAGCCCGTCTCTACCTTTCTGATCCGTTCCCAATATTCCACCGATTACATTGCCGGCTGCGGCGGCCGCCTGCTGTTGCCGTTCTTCCCGGGTCATCGTGAGGCCCGGCAATTGGCCGTAGCCGCCAAAGCCGCCCGTCGCCCTGCTGAACAAACCCACAAGAATGCCAAGGAGAATCGTGCAAATGACCACCGCCGCGGTGTAGCCCGTCGCCTTCTCGCGTGCGCTTTTCATCAATAACGGCAAGCCCAGATAAAGGAGGTAAATGCCGTAGATGCCTGCCATCAACTGAAGCAGCGTGCCGAATCCGCCCAACAAGCCGAATACGGAACCCACCCACGCGGGCGTAAAGGCATAAGCGGCTGTCTTCATCGCCTGACGTTGATCCCGTACGCCTGCAAAAGTGGGCGCCAAAGCGTTGATGATCAGCCCAACAAGAAACAAGCCGAGCAGGCCGAAAACGAAGCTCACCAGCGCGATCGTCAATCCGTTCACCAGTGGCGTGCGGAACGCACCCCCGAAAGGCATGCTCACGCCGATGAGGGACATGCGGACGAATGATATGAGAGCCGACAACCCGGTCAAGGGCAGCACGTAGCCGGTATACAGTTCGACAATCGATGTGGATTCGGGCGCGATGACCGGCCATTCGGTCTTAGGGGTCAACAGAATGTTCTTGATTCGCTCAATGATGCCCGGCAGCTGACTCGTCGCGCTCGCCCATGCCGCCGATCCCGCAGCCGAGGCCGAAGGGCCGGCATTGGGGGAAGCGGAAGGCGTCGCCGGCGGATTGCTGCTGCCTGCACCCAACGGCTCACCGCAGTGGCCACAGAATCGTGCATTATCGGCCGAAGCCAGGTTGCATTTGGGACAAATCATGAGGAACCTCCCTTTACTCAATTTTTTTAAAAATCGCGCCGCCATGCATGGCGGAGCCACGCGGCGGGTGTCCGGCGCCTGATAATGCGTCAATTTGCGGCCGCGGTCGACTCAGATCAGCGGTTGACATCGATGACCACGCGACCGCGCACCTGGCCTTTGAGTATGTCGGCGGCGAGGCGCGGCACATCGTTCAGGCCGGCAGTGAGGGTCATTGAGTCGAGTCGCTCGACCGGTAGATCGGACCGTAATCGATTCCAAGCGTCGATCCGCCGCGACGTCGAGCACATCACGGAATCGATCCCGAGTAGATTCACGCCGCGCAGCAGGAATGGAATCACTGTGTGGTCGAGTTTGCTTCCGCCGGCCAGCCCTACGGCGGCAACGGAGCCACGGTACTTGGTCTGCGCCAGAACGCGCGCAAGCGTGTTGCCGCCCACCGAATCCACGCAACCGGCCCAACGCTCGGCTTCCAGCGGCCTTTTGGCGGGCTCGGCGAACGGTGAGCGGTCGATGACCGTCGTCGCGCCGAGACTTCGGAGGTAGTCGTAGGTCTCCGGACGGCCGGTGGACGCGACGACCGGATAGCCGCGCTTGGCAAGTAGGGCCGTGGCGATGGATCCAACGCCCCCGGCGGCCCCGGTGACCAGGACCTCGCCCGCTGCGGGAGTGAGTCCCTGTGTCTCGAGCGCGATGACGGCGAGCATCGCGGTCAATCCGGCAGTGCCGATGGCCATTGCGTGACGTGTGGTGAGCCCTGCCGGCAGCGGCACCAACCAATCGCCGCTGACCCGTGCCTTCTGCGCATGGCCTCCCCAGCGTACCTCGCCCACGCGCCAGCCCGTCAATATCACCTTGTCGCCGGTTTTGTAAGCCGGATGCTCGCTTTCGAGCACCGTGCCCGCGAAATCGATTCCTGGCACGTGTGGATACTGTTTGACGAGGCCGCCGGCGCCGGTGGCCACCAAGCCGTCTTTGTAATTGACCGTCGAGTACTCCACGGCGACCGTCACATCGCCCTGCGGCAAGCTCGCCTCGTCCAGTTCCCGAACGGCGGCCGTAATGGCCCCGCCGACGTTATCGACCACCAATGCTGTGAACATGACGTACCGCCTCTGGCTGTGCCGCAGGAACCAACGAATCGGACAATTATCGCTATTTGTCTTGGAAAAGCTCGATATGCTCGGCGCACCACGCAACTCGATAGGCATGAACCCCATTCATGATTAAAATCAAGCGCCGCTATTTCCTGGTGGCAGGCATCGGAAACGGACATCATCGCGAGTCAGGATTCGCCCGGCGGCGTTGGGGAAGCCGCCGTGCCGCCGATCGCACCGGCGGTGGCCAACGCCGTCTTCGCCCTGGCAGGTCAGCGGCTGCGACGTTTGCCCCTGCAAGTGTCCTGAGCCGCCCCGCACCCCGCAGGCTTGCCGGCGCGGCATTGCCGCGCGAAAGCGTACCGAGTCATGCAGCCTTACTGGTCTCGTTCAAGCTGCCGGCGAATGGCGAGCAGCTCGCGCCGGCGTTTGGCGTCGACTTTGGGGTACGCCATTTTCAGGCTTTCGAGGGTGTCGAGAATAATGCGAGACACAATGAGCCTGGCGTTATCCTTGTCGTCGGCGGGCACGACATACCATGGCGCATGGCGAGTACTGGTGGCACCCACGCAATGCGCGTAGGCCTTCATATAGTCCTTCCAGAATTTTCGCTCGCGGATGTCGGCAGCACTGAACTTCCAGTTCTTGACCGGTTCATCGATTCGTTCGAGAAAGCGCTTGCGTTGTTCATCCTTCGAAAGATGGAGGAAACACTTCACGATACGCGTTCCATTCCTGACCAGATGCCGCTCAAAATCGATAATGGATCGATATCGGTGGTACCAGAGCCGCTTTCCGCCGGCTGGAGCGCCCACTAGCCCCTCGTTGCGGATGAGCCCGGGATGTACCCGGTCGATCAGCACCTCTTCGTAATACGAGCGATTAAAGATGCCGATCCGGCCGCTCTCCGGCAGACGGCGTGCCGCGCGCCAAAGAAAATCATGCGTCAGTTCTTCGGCACTTGGCTCCTTGAAACTGAACACCTCGCAGCCTTGGGGATTGACCCCGGACATCACATGCTGAATGACGCCGTCCTTTCCGGCACCGTCCATGCCCTGAACAATCAGAAGCAGCGCATGACGGTTGGAGGCGTAGAGCAACTGCTGCAGTGAGCTCAATTCCGTAACATGTCTATTGAGGAAAGTCTGGTATTCCTCTTTGGACTTGCATATGGGTGTTGTGAGCGTTGGCCAATCCGCGAGGTCGATCGATCTCCCGGCAGGCACACGGAAATCCTTTGCACTAATCATGATGCGAGTCTCCCTGGCCCGACGTGCGTTGGCGCACGGCCTATCCTAACGCGAGACGACAACCGATCGCAGCGCCGTCGCTGCGCGGATCGCTGGCACCTTGGAAACCTTGTTCAACGCTATGCACGATTGCGCCGGCGTGCCCCATGGCCTGATCGAACGGTGCAACTCTTTCGACGAGGTGTCCCGCCGCCGTCAGCGCTGCGATAACTTCATCGGGAAATCGACTTTCTACCCGCAATGCGGTGCCGGAGTCTCGCCAAGTACGGCCGAGCACCCACCGCGGCGCGGAAATCGCGTCCTGCAGATCCTGACCATAGAGCGCAAACCGAGTGAATAGCGCCGCCTGCGTCTGCGGTTGGCCGTCGCCGCCCATGGCGCCGTACACCATCGTGCGCCCATCCCGGAAACGTGCAAAGGCGGGATTCAAGGTGTGGAACGGCTTGCGGCCCGGCGCCAACACATTCGGGCCATCTCCGGCGAGCTGAAAAGCGCAACCTCGGTTCTGCCACACGAAACCGGAATCCGGCAGCCCGACGCCGGAGCCGAACTCGAAATACAGACTCTGAATGGCGCTGACGGCGCAACCCGCTTTGTCGATCACGCCGAACCACGCCGTGTCGCCGTCGCCCGTGCCGCCATGCCACGCGGCCGCTCGTCTCTGGTCGATACGGGCGGCGGCCCGCTTGAGCTCCGGAGACGTGAGATAGCGTTCCAGCTCCGAGCCGGCGTTTTCGCGATGGCCGATTTCCCGATTACGCACGGCAAACGCGAGCTTCGTGCTCTCGACGATGCCGTGAACGTGGGCAAACGAGTCCGCCCGCGTGACATTGAGTTCAGCGAATATGCCGAGAATCATGAGCGAAGCAAGACCTTGAGATGGCGGCCGGCAGTTGTAGACGTCAGCCATCGGCAGTTCGACTTGCAATGGAAAGCCGATGCGCGCGTTCTGGTTTGCAAGATCGGCCGCACTCAAGGGAACCCCGGCGTTCGCCAGCTCGGCGGCAATCTGGCGAGCGAGTTCTCCCCGGTAGAAGCTATCGAGCCCCTCCTTGGCGAGAATATCGAGAGTTCGCCGTAGCGCGGGTTGGTAGAGCCGGTCACCCGCCTGCGGCGGCGCGCCGCCGATGAAGTGCAGCGCGCTGAAGCCGGGCAGCATTTCGAGTTCCGCTCGGAACTGGTTGGCGGCATCGGCGTGACTCGCGGTGACGACGGTCCCGTGCTCCGCCAGCATCATGGCGTCTTCAAAAATGCGCGACAGCGGCAATCGGCCGCCCCATTCGCCGTTGATTTCCCATGCCGCAGCCCACGCCGAAACGGCGCCGGCCACCGTATTGGCCGCGAGCGCGCCGCGCCACGGCACTGCGCGCAAATCGAGGTGTTGATACAGTGACGCGGTAACGCCTGAACCGGCGCGACCGGCCCCGTCGATGGTCATCGGGATATTGCCTGGTGCGGCGATCAACCAGAAGCTGTCACCGCCGAGGCCGGTCATGTGGGGATAAACGACCGTAAGCGTCGCCGCGACGGCCAGCGCCGCTTCGATGGCAGTGCCGCCTTCTGCAAGAATCCGTGCTCCTGATTCCGCTGCCCGCGCATGGGGGGCCGTCACCATGCCGCCGTTCGAACGCTGCGTCACCGGCATCATGGAAACACCCTGGCCGCTACTTGCCGCAGCCCTTGCGTCATGCCGCAGGAGCAACGCCTCGCGTGAAAGCCCAATCCATCCAGCGACTGACGAAACCGCCGCCCAAGCTGCTGGCGGTTACCTCGTGGAGATCGTAGGGGGCGCCGCTCAAAATGGAATCCGCGGCCAATTGACCGCTGCGGATCGCCGGCCCGATTCCCTCGCATAGGTCGCGGGTCGCCAGACCGGCAGCATCGCCGATGAGGAAGGCGTTGCCGATGCGCGCGGAATCGAGGGGCCCGCGGACGTAGTAGCTGTATCCAGGCGGATCATCGGGCAGGGCGATCGCGAATTCGCGCCGCATTTTTTCCGCCAGGTACCGCCAGTGCTGCCGGATATTCTCGCCGCGCTGCTTCAGCCGCGTTGCCATGGCGCCGACCCCCACATTCAGCCAGCCGGCTGCCTTGGGTACATACCAGCTATATCCCGGCAGGCCATGTTCGAAAAACCACAAATGACAATCCGGATCCCGCCAAGCGTACGGGAATTCCAGTTCCAGCGTCACCGTCTGCAGCGCGCGCGGCCGGGGCATTGCGTCCTCGAACAGAGCCCGGCGCACCGGGCACGACGTGCCGCCCGCACCGATCAGGTAGCGGCAGCGAAACATACCATCGATGACGTAGTCCTCGCCGTCGCGGGCCACCTCCCTGACGGCGTGGGTTCCCACTTCGGCGCCGGATCGCTCGAGCAGCCAGCTATCGAATTCGACGCGTCGGATCGAATGCTGCACGCAAGGCAACGGCAGCTTCAGACCGCGTACATGCCAGTGGAGCCGCCGGAAACTCAAGAAACTGTATGGATAGCCGGGGATATCCAGCTTCAAATCGCGTACCACTTCGGGCGTGATCCAACCGGCACACAGCTTGTGCCGCGGAAAGCGTTCCTTGTCGAGCACGATCACGTCGACTCCGCCCGCCTTCAGGCGCTGTGCGGCCGCGGATCCTGCCGGGCCACCGCCGACGACGATGGCCTCGGTGCTACGCATCGGATGGCTCCCTATTTCGGGTACATGTACTCGCGGGTGAGCGGGATGGCATTGTTGTCCTGCTTCGTGATCAGCACCTGAAACAGTTGCAGCCAACCCGTTTCGAATCCCGCAATCGAACCCGCGAGGTAGAGCCGCCACATACGGACGAAGGACTCGTCGCCAAACATCGAACGTACTTTGTCCAGCACACTATCGTATCGATCCAGCCAATGGCGCAGCGTGCGGGCGTAATGCAACCGCAGATTCTCGACATCGAGCACCGACAAGTTCCATGGCTCGAATATGCGCATCATTTCGCCGAGCGAGGGGGGATACGCGCCGGGAAAGATGCGCCTTTCGATCCAAGGATGCAGCGGCTCCGGCCGATTGCGGCCAATCGAATGGATCAGTCCGCGCCCCGCGCCCGTGAGCGAGCGGGCAATGACATTGCCCAATTCGGGATAATTTTCCACGCCGACGTGTTCGAGCATGCCGACCGAGACGAAAACGTCGTACGTACCCGTGATATTGCGGTAGTCATCCTCGATGAATTCCACGCGGTGGTCCAATCCCCGCTCCCGTGCCTGCCGGCGTGCGAATTCCAGTTGTTCCTTGGAAATGTTGAAAGCGCGCACCTTCGCGCCGTACCGGCCGGCGATGTGCAGCGCCAGACTGCCCCACCCGCATCCCGCCTCCACCACCGAATCCCCGGCGCTGACGCGCAGTTTGCGGCAAACGTGCTCCATCTTCGCAACCTGCGCTTCATCCAGGGACGCCTCAGCATGCGGGTAATAGGCGCACGTATAGGCCATGGTCTGACCCAACCACAGCGAATAGAAGTCGTTACCGAGATCGTAGTGCCGGTGAATGTTGTCGCGCGATCCGGCAAGCGTATTGCGACGAGGGCGGTGAAGCCACGAAATGACCCGGTTGGCGATGGAATCAGTGGCATTTGGCGGGCTCAAAGTGCGGAACAACGTCACCATGAACCTGACCAGATCGCCCTCGACCTCCAGCTGGCCCGAGCTATACGCATCGCCGAAACGAATCTGCGCGTCGCGCAGTAGACCGCGCAGCGTGCTGCGGTCCGCGATTCGCACGGTTTCCGTCGGCTGCGTCGTACGCGCGGCGACGCGCTCACCGGTCCAAGCGAGTTCGAATTCGATGGGCGGGTCGCCGAAGCTTGCGAGGAGCCGGCGCAAAAGACGGGCTTCGAGTGAAGGCTGCATGTCCCGACCGGCGCCCCGAGTCGAGTCGTCGCGATTGACGATTCGCCGTGGTTCTGAGTCGGTAGACATCGCTACTCCCTGAAGCTCGATATCAAGTCACGGTAAACGCGATTTGATCGCCCAGTTTGCGCATACGCTGATACTGCATCTGCAAGCCGTGTTCCAGTTCCTGGAGCTTCGATTGCAGGGCGGAGCCCTCCCAGCGCTCGTGCATGGCGCGTTTCGCCTCCAGCAGTCGCTGTTCGCGCAGGTGGGTCCATGCGGTCACGGCGTTGCAGAAGACTTCGTACTCCTCCGCCACCCGCCGTTTGAGGAGTTCGATCTGCACGCGTCCGGTCTGTCCCGCGAGATGCCGTTCCGCCCGGCGGAACTGGGCGTCGAGCAATGCGCGCTGGATCTTGAACCATGGAACCCGCTTCAAATTCCTGGCCAATCCCAGCCAACTCATCGCGGCGATGAACCATTTCGAAGGATCCCATTGCCACGCGCGCACCCCGTTTCGGTAGTCGTGTGCAAACATATGATGAAAATTATGGTAGCCCTCGCCGTACGTGAGCAGCGCCACGACGGGGTTATCGCGCGCCGTATTGTCTTCGGTATACGGTTGCGACCCCCAGATGTGCGCAAGCGAGTTGATGAAGAATGTGAAGTGATGACTCAGCACCAGCCGCAGAACGCCGGCCAGCAAGAATGTTCCGAGCACGTCGCCGCTGGCCCAGCCGAGCAACAGGGGCAGGCCGATGTTCATCGCCAGCGCCAAGGGAATGTAAAAGCGGTGTTGGTAGCGCACCAGCGGGTCGCGCTCCAGATCCCGCACGGTGCTGAAATCCGGTTCGCCGCTCGGGTAGTGGCGCAGCATCCAGCCGATGTGCGAGAACCAGAATCCGCGCCGCGCGCAGTACGGGTCGCGCTCCGTATCATCGATAAATCGATGATGCACCCGGTGACCGGCACTCCATACCAAGGCACTGTTCTGAAGCGCCATGGCGCCGAACAGCAGATAGGCCACTTTGAGCACGGGATGGGCCTCGTACGTGGCGTGGGCGAACAACCGATGATATCCGCAGGTGATCGCCATCCCGTTGGCGCCGAGGAGCAGGGTGAACCAAATCCAGGCCGCCGCGTGATAGCCGAATTTGAAGCCATACCATGGCACCACGGTCACCGCGGCAGCAAAAGTCAATACAAACATGGCGCTGGTTACCCAATTGCGCGGAACCGATGTCGATTGAGCAGGCATCATAGAATTCTCGTCTCTCTCCGGGCAAATCGCCCTGTTGTTCGCCAAAAACCAAGTAACCGGCGTACAGCCCCCGAAATATAACGGATAATCCCTAATCTACAGTATATCCGCAGGACATGTGAAGGCTGCTACACCCCTTGTCATGGGGGCTGGAACGCGTATTTCCAGTTCGCATGCCGCTTGGGAATTGGTACGGAGGGGTGAAAACCCTGTATTATCCGCATTTAACAGTGTGATCGACCTTAGCTTTAGCGCGCCAAGCGGGGTCTGTCCGCCGCTGCGCGTTGCTCCGCCCTGGGTAGCGAGCTTGTATGCTATTTCCGCGAGGCCTATAAATGACTTTGAGAACACTATTTCTGCAAGCGCCGTCGTTTGACGGTTTTGACGGCGGCGCCGGCTCGCGCTACCAAGCCAAACGCGAGATCAAATCCTTCTGGTTTCCCACCTGGTTGGCGCAGCCCGCGGCGTTGGTGCCGAACTCGCGTGTACTGGACGCTCCGGCTGACGAATTGACCGTGGAGGCGAGCCTCGAGATCGCGCGGGACTACGACCTGGTCATCATGCATACCAGCACCCCCTCCTTTCCCACCGATGCCAGATTCGCTGAAATGCTGCGGCAGGACAATCCGAACATCAAGATTGGTCTGGTCGGCGCAAAAACCATGGTAGATCCGGAGGGTTCCCTGAAAGCGGCGGCCGCGGTGGACTTCGTGTGCCGCGAGGAATTCGACTATACATGTCAAGAAGTCGCCGAAGGTTTGCCGCTGAAAGACATCAAGGGACTGTCTTACCGCGGCGCCGACGGCCGAATCGTGCACAATTTGCCGCGCGCGATCATCGAAAACATGGACGAATTGCCCTTCGTTGCGCCGGTCTACAAGCGCGATTTGAAGATCGAGAACTACTTCATCGGTTACTTGAAGCACCCCTACGTCAGCTTCTACACCGGCCGTGGCTGCCGCTCGAAGTGCACATTTTGCCTGTGGCCGCAAACCGTCGGCGGTCATCGCTATCGCGTACGGTCCGCCGCGAACGTCATCGCCGAGGTGCAGTGGATCAAAGAGAACATGCCTGAAGTCGAGGAAATCATGTTCGATGATGACACCTTTACCGACACCTCCAATTTACCTCGCGTCGAGGAAATCGCCTCAGGCATGGGCAAGCTTGGCATGACCTGGAGCTGTAACGCCAAGGCCAATGTGCCTTACAAGACACTTAAGGTGATGAAGGATAACGGCTTGCGCCTGCTGCTGGTCGGCTATGAATCGGGTGACGACCAGATCTTGCACAATATCAAGAAGGGATTGCGCACAGATATCGCGCGGCGCTTCAGCAGCGACTGCCGCAAGCTCGGTATTTTGGTGCACGGCACCTTCATTCTTGGACTCCCAGGGGAAACCAAGGAAACCATCGACAAGACCATCAAATTCGCGAAGGAAATCAATCCGCATACCATCCAGGTATCGCTGGCAGCGCCCTACCCCGGCACTACGCTGTACAAACAGGCCGTCGATAATGGGTGGCTCCAGGAGAACGAAGCGGTCAATCTGGTGAACGACAAGGGTGTTCAGCTGGCGGCAATCAGCTACCCGCATCTTTCCAAGGAAGAGATCTTCCACAGCATGGAAGTGTTCTACAAGGAGTTCTACTTCCGGCCCAATAAAATTTGGGAGATCGTGCGGGAAATGTTGACCAGTTGGGACATGATGAAGCGGCGCCTGCGCGAGGGCGTAGAGTTCTTCCGATTCCTGCGCGCTCACGAGGCCTGAAGCGCCCGCACCATCCCCGAGACTTGAGATGTCGTATCTTCACACGCTGACGGCGATTATCGGCTTTGTCAGCTTGAGTATCGCGGCGAGTTATGCGGTTCTGACGTTCATCGCCTTTCTCGTCTGGCAACTCCGCAAACCACCAAGAACTTCCGTGCAGCTGCCGCCGGTGACGTTGCTCAAGCCTCTGTGCGGCGCAGAGCCCGGTTTGTACGAGCATTTGCGGGGGTTTTGTCAGCAGGATTACCCGGAATATCAGATCATCTTCGGCGTGCGCGATCCGGCGGACCCGGCATGCTCCATCGTTGAGCGTTTGATCGAGGAATTTCCCTCGCTACCCATCGATGTCGTCGCCAATCCGCAGCTGCACGGCAGCAACTTGAAGGTCAGCAACCTCATCAACATGCTGGCGCGGGCACGGCACGAGTTCTTGGTGATGGCCGACAGCGATGCGTTCGTCGGTCCCGATTACTTGGGCATCGTGACGGCGCCGTTGCTCGATCCTGCAGTCGGCCTCGTCACCTGTACCTACCGCGGTGTGCCCACCGCAGGCATTTGGTCGCGCCTCGGCGCGATGTACATCAACGAATGGTACGTGCCGTCGGTTCTGCTCGCCTGGCTGTTCGGTTATCAAGGGTATGTCTCCGGCCAAAGCATGTGCATGCGACACGACACCGTGCGGGCGATCGGCGGCTTTCGCGCCATTGCGAATCACCTGGCCGACGACCATCGGCTGGGCGAACTGGTGAGCGCGTTGGGTTTACGCATCGTATTGTCCCCCTATATGGTCGAGGGCGAGCACGACGAACAGAACTACGAATCGCTGGCTCGCCACGAAATCCGATGGATGCGCACGATACACGTGCTGCGGCCGCGAAGCTTTCGCATGATATTTCTCAGCTTCAGCTTCCCGCTGGCGCTCTTCGGCCTGCTCCTCACCGTGGTTGGACAGTCAGGGCCGATTGCGGCCTGGGCGCTTTTCGCAATCACGGGCCTCATCCGGCTGGCCTTTCACTTCGCTCCCCGGATACAGGGAAAGCAGCCCCTATTTGCGGACATGTGGCTCCTGCCCGTGCGAGATTTCTTGCTGTGCTGGATTTGGTGCCGGAGCTTTTTCACGTCGCGCGTCACCTGGCGCGGCAGTGAGTTCGACGTCGACGCCGATGGTTTCATGCGCAGGCTGACCTGATTACATCGCTGCTGTCTACGTGAGAATTGCAGGTTATATCGGAGGTCTGCTGGGGTTGACCTTGCTCGTGGCGCTGGTCCTCCGCACGGACTTGCCCGCGATGTTGCAGGCTCTAGCAACGGCGGGTTGGCCGTTGCTATGGTTAATCCCCTACCGCGCGCCGTACTTTCTGCTGTTTGCCATCGGCTGGTTTTATTTGCTTCGGCCCTACGACCCGGAGGGGCGCGCCGGGTTGGGCTACCTGTTCTGGGTGACGAGCGTGCGCGAGGCAATCGACCGTCTGCTCCCGGTCGCAAGCGTGGGAGGCGGCGTGGTAGGCGTGCGTCTAGTGCGCTGGCGCGGGATTGCGGCCGCTGCCATCAGTGCCACCGTGATCGTGGAGATCGTTTTGACGATGATCGGATCCTATGCGTTCACCGCGCTAGGCTTGATTTTGCTGCTCGAGATGAGTCCGACCGGCGCGCAGTACCATCGATTCCTCCTGGTTTTTCTGATCAGCCTGCCGGCCCCAGCCGTCATGGTGCTGTTGCTGCGCTACGGCTCCGTATTCGCGCGACTGGAAAAATTCCTCGGCCCGTTGGTGGGAGTAAGCGCACTGTCGGAAGGAGCCGCGTCGCTGGACCGTGAACTCCGCGCCTGCTTCAAACGCTGGCGCAGTCTGCTTCTGGCCGGGTTGTTGCAGTTCGCGGCCTTGGTCATGGGATCGTTCGAAGTCTGGTTCGCGCTGCGCCTTTTTGGACACCCTGTGGCTGCCGGCACCGCACTCATTCTCGAGAGTATGACCCAGGCGATGCGTCATGTGGCATTCGTCGTGCCGGCGGGTCTTGGCGTGCAGGAGGCCACCCTGGTGTTGTTCGGGCACGCGCTGGGCATCAGCAGCGAACTGGCGTTGGCCGTCTCGATGGCGAAGCGCATTCGCGAAGTGCTGTGCGGCCTGCCGGCATTGCTGTCGTGGCAATGGATGGAAGGCCGGCGACTCCGCAGACTGGTTCGCGATCCGGGCTAGGACCGCTTGAGGCTGATGTATTGACAGGGCAACTCCGCTACGTCGTCCGAATGACAGGCGACCGCTCCCTTCTTCGAGAGATTGTCGATCGATTCCCCTCGATCCGTTACGAAACGCCAGTGCGTCTGCGTCAGTGCCCCATCGTCTCGTATCGCAGAGCGCAGGGCGCTCGACAAGATGGCGCTTTCCGGCGAATACACCAAAAACCCTTCTTGGGCAACCGCGGCGTCCGCGATTTTCAACGCGGCGCACAAGCGATGTCTAACGTTGACGTCGCGCACGTCCGTATCCCGCCACTGCCGAATGTCCTGCCGAATTTCATCATTCATCACTCTGCCATTTTGCATCAATAGGGGAAGATGGGACGCCCACGCCTCCGGCGGGCAGGCCTTTTTCTCGGGCTGCAGTCGTATGGTCGGATTGATTTCGGCCGGATAGATGCGGCACACGAGCGGGCGTCGCTCGTAGATCCCGCACCGTTGGTCAGGCAATAAATTCGGACAATCTCCAACAAGATTGGCCACGAGCATCGCCACGATTCGCGCCGGCATCGAACCGCTCGTTGCCGCGAACGAGCGCCGTTTCAGATGCGCGGCTGTTGCGTCGTCAGCCGCCGGCTCATCGAGCCAGGGCGACGCCTCACAGATGATTTGTACCTCGTTCCCGTCTTTGAGCCAGTCAATGGCTTCCGTCGCCGTCAAGGGGATTTTGATGTTGCGGCAGCAGATCCCGCATTGGGTGCAACGATAGTGAACGTTCAAGCGGATGGCTTCCTCGCGCTGACATAGGCAATCCGCTCGATGTTGAGGTTTTTACCGGATTCCACGGTCGGTCTGACGATGGCTTCAAAAAATCGCCGCTCTTCCTGTGAAAATTGCGCGTCGAGAATGGCGGAGAGCGACGGTGCCCAAGGGTGCGGTGAAGTGTCGAGAAAAACTTCCCATGACCTGATGAGCGATGGCGCCACTTGGATGTGCAGTTGCAGGTGAATGTCAGAGAACCCCGCGGCGCGGACAAAATTGAGCAAATCACGCTCCGAAAAGTTCACCAGCGGGTTCTTTGCATAGGCTTCCTCGGTATCAGGGAATTGGGCGGATTTCCAACGATGCAAGAGCGTCAGGAAGCGGTCCGCCGGTTGGCCCGCCTGAGCATCAACGCGCGTTCGCAGCGCCCGGGCAGCAAAGGCCTCGTCCTGTAAAATCGGTTCGGCAATCGAAAGACGGCCGCCGGGTTTGAGAACGCGATGGAATTCATCGAAAGCAGCCCGTTTATCCGGAACGTAGGCTATCGATGCGCGAGTGACGATTGCATCGATAGTCGAATCGCCGATCCCCAAAAGCTTCTCGGCCGAGCATTCGAGAAAGGTACATTGACCCTCAACCTTCCGGCCGACCGCACAGGTCCTCGCATGACGCAATAACGGCGCCGAGATATCGGTGAGGACGACATGAATCGCCGCGCCGATCCGCTCGATCGCGCGCAAAGCCAGCAACCCATCGCCCGTTCCGACGTCGGCTAACGTCATGCCGGGAAAAAGATGGGCATCGTCGAGCACATCGTCGGCGTAACGCTGCACGACCCCTCTCACGACCTCTTCGTATGCCCGATTGTCTCCATGACGGCGGTGCAGCAGCCATTCCGACCAAAGGTCGGAGTTCGGATCCTGCCGTTCGGCTACCACGGATTCTTCCGCACCTTTGAAAATGAGATGTAGTTCCTCACGCGCCAGTTATATCAGAACAGTACTTTGCATTACAAAGTTTTATCAGGTTTGAAATTCGACTGTTTATCGAGCAATACCGCACCGCTCACGGTCAATATTCGTCGAGACATCTTGCGCGGCAACACATGCATGAGTAGTCCGAAGGGGAAGGAGAACGGATAGGGTCGATTGAGTCGTTCAGACTCCGCGGCGCTGGTCACGACCTTACTCCCCTTCCATCCGCATTCTTCGAAGAATTTGAACCAATCCTGCACTTGGAATACGAACGGCGCGGCCTGTAATCGCTTCGCCCAACTGTTGGGCATCTTGCGCGCGCCGGCGTTGTCGAAATCCAGCACCCAATGCTGAAACGACGCGATGGCCCGTAGATCCTCGGCGAGATTCGCGGCATCCTGATTTGAGAAGTACGGGATGACGCCTTCGGCAAGCAGCATGACTTTCCGGGACCGCGATCCAATATTGGCGAGGAGCGCATTCCGAGCTGAACGATCCAGGAGGTTCAATCCGATGCGCTCGACCGTGCAGCTCGGTATATGACCGGCCAACGCCGAGTCTTTTAATTCGACAATCTTTGGGAAATCAATCTCGATCCACCGAATGTCTTTCGGGACCTTCATGCGATAAGGGCGAGTATCCAGACCCGCACCCAAATTAATGACGGTATCAATGCCCGACGGCAGGGTCTCTTCTATCAGCAGATCGAGCGCGGATGTGCGAATGACCACGGCCCATTCAACGGCCGCGGAATTTGGAAACGAACGGGCGATTTTCTCGCCGCGTGCCCCCGCGAGGATCGAAGCAAGCGGATCCTGAAAAACGCCATTTGCGCGCTTCCCCTCCCTTGCCCTCAGCGCCGCTACCCACAAAGCCGTGTCGGTTACATCCGTAATCGCGATCTTATTTTTCATCGGCGAATGCATCCACCCGCATACTGACAGGTCACCGGAATCATTCTGGCGTGAATTCCGAACGTCGATGCAAAGCGCTTTGCGGGGTCTGATAGCATTCGCGGGCTCCTGTGGCGCGGCGTGACCAACGAGGCATGATTTCAATGGTTTCGCGATCGTCCGGTGAGCGATGCGCCGCTGATTCGCAAGGCCGAAATGCTGGCATAACTTCTAGGTTAGTGCCGTAATACATTGTTTAATAATGACTTATAACCTTCTACGCTAGCGATTGCGCTATCCGGCGGGATCCGCACCGCGCCAAGGACCGCTGCCGCTACTACGCTTGCGCGAAAGGCTCGGCCGGCGCACCCTGGACTTTAGACCTACATGAAAGCAATACCCAGCAACCAGACCCTGATACTAGCCAATGAGCGCGGCGTTTCCGGCGGTCGACCGGCTGCCGCACTTGGCCACGCGGCCCGCATCGGTTCAGGCGATTCCGTTCTAAAGCGCGTAACCATCGTCGCTGCTCACCCCGATACCACGCTCGTTTACCTTCAGGCAGATTACGCCTTTGCGGAGCCTTCGCCGCAAGCGCCACGGGGCTCCCCGCAAGCGCTGGACCGTGGCGTTGGGCTCTATGCCAGCACGCAGCGCATCCTTGCCGAAGCGCCGGCGACTGCACATATCGACGTTTACGCCTAGCCCGTCCGTGCTGTCGAGTGGCGCGTTCATACTTCAAGTAAATATCATAATATTATGAAAAGGCTGGTGTTTCTGTTCCGTTCGAGCCGATTTTTGCCGTGGCGAAACGCTGCGCCAGCTTGAACAACAGCGTCGATCGCAACGCATCCCGGCCGGCCGCGGCGGGCGCCGAAAGACGCAGTTCCAATATGACCGCAGCCGCTTCCACTTTGGTCAAGTAACAACCTGTCACCGCGTTCTCGCCGACGCTTTCCTTGGCCACGTCCAGCGCGAGTTGTCGAGCAGCCTCCCAATCTGCATCCCGGTCCAAGCGGATCGTAATCGCGATCGATCCGGGGGCAAAGGTCGTGTTCAGATTAATGATGACTTGGGTGGCGGCAATACTGTTCGGCAGAACGATCAGATGTCCATCCGCCGCACGCAGTGTCGTGTATCCCAGCGAAATCATTTCCACGACGCCGATGTCGGTGCCCGTGGGTGCGGCCACCTGCAGCGTATCGCCCAGGCGAAAAGGCCTATAAATCGTAATCGAGACGCCGGCGACCAGATTGCCGAGAGTGCTCTGAGCCGCAAGACCGATGACCACCGAGGCAACGCTGGCTCCGGCCAATAGCGCAGTCCCCATGGATCGCAGAACGGGAATGAGATGCGCGTAGAGGATCAGCAGGACGACCCAGATCAGCACGGTGGCCATCTGCTGCAGGAAGCTGATGGTCGTGTGATCCATGTGCCCTTTGCGGGTCATCGCGGCATGCACCGCCGCGCGCAGCGCCTGCGACAGCGCCATGGCCGCAACCACAAAAATCACGAGGTATGCAATTGCGCCTATGAAGCTGTCCGGCTTCAGATAGGACAGCAGGTCATGCTCGCCTACTTTCAGATCGTTCATGAACCAAACCATCGCGCCTGATTGTCAGCCAAAATAAGGTCCCGGCGCGCCGCGTGCGATGGTCCCATTGCTGCGTGGATTCGCGGTCATGTCATGTCCTTCACTGAGCGGTGGGTTGCCGGTGGCCGAGTCCCCAGACGTACGTTGCCAGCGCATGCACCTGATCTGCCGACAGCTGCGCGCCCCCCATGACCGGCATGGGTGCTCGATATCGTTTGGGCTGCATCACTCCGTCAGTGATGGTTGCAGCGATGCCGTCGACGCTGCCGTCGCTCCACAACCATTGTTTGCCCGTGAGGTTCGGGCCCAAGGAAGTGCCAGCGCCATCCGCGCCATGGCAGCCCGTGCACGACGCACCGCCGACTTCTCCATGATAAATGCGATTGCCCAGCGCCACCATCGCGGCGGTGGCGCCGATCGGTACCGGCAGTGTCGCGCCGGCGTCAGGATTAGTCCCCTCGGGCGGTTTGGCATTCATGTCGCTGATGGGTCCGGCGCCGGCGGCGGCATCGGGACACGGCGTGACCTGCGCCGCGCCGCCGGCGGTGCCACCGATGTACACGATCCGATAGATGCGACCGCGCACATCATCGGACACATAAAGCGCACCGTCCGGCCCAAGGCCCAATCCGCTCGGTCTGTGCTCCGCCGCGCCCGGTGATTTCAAAGCACCGGCAAACCCGTCTGCAAATATTTCGCACTTGCCGGAAGCCTGGCCGTCCGCCAGCGGCTGAAACACGATGTTGTAGCCTTGCTGCCCGTAAGGAGCACGATCCCACGATCCGTGGAATGCGATGAAAAGACCGTTGCGATAGCGCGCCGGAAACTCGTGCCTGCCGTAGTACAGCATGTCGTTGGGCGCCCAGTGAGCAGGAAACGCCGCGACGGGACCCGTCTTCGTCGCGCATTGCCCGACCGTCTTGCCGCCGTCACCGCCATATTCCGGCGCAAGCACCAGCTTTTTCTGTACCGGATCGTAGTAGCACTCGGGCCACCCGTAATCGCCGCCTTGCGTGAGCAGCATGACCTCTTCAGCGGGTAGTGTGGCCTCTTCCTCGGGCTTATAGAGATCGGGCCAGTTCGCGTGCAATTGGTCGCGTCCATGCTGGGTCACGAAAATACGGTGCCCCACGCTGTCGACGGCGATTCCCTCGGCGTTGCGAAGTCCCGTGGCGTACCGCTGGCTGGGCGAGAACACCTGATCGGTCTGGTTCGCGTCGAAGCGCCAGATGCCGCCACGGGTTTCGAGCTCGGCGCACGGCTCCAGTCCCGGGGACTGGAGCGTGCGATTCTTGACCTGACAGGTATTCGTTGCCGTGCCGACATCCACGTACAAGCCCCCGCTTGCGTCGATGGAAAACGGATGCATGGGATGATCCCCTCCCAGGGGCAAGCCGGAAACGACGGTTTGCGGCGGACCCTTCGGAGTGACCGAGCCCGGCGGCAGCGAGTAACGCACGATCCTGTCATTGATCTCCGCATATAGCCAGCCGCCGTACAACCCGATTCCCGTGCCGCCCGCGCCGCCGGTTTGCAACGTCTCGCCGAACCGCTCACTCACGTCCGCCTTGCCGGTGCCATGAGTATCTCGGAGCGCCACCAGGAACCCGCCTGCGGGAGGCGCCGCATTTCCGTAATACCGTCCCGACCACGTATTGACGTACACGACTCCTGCCGGCGACACCACGAGGTGGCGTGCATGCCCGGTAGCATCCGCAAACACCGTGGCGCAGAAGCCGGGAGGCAGCTTGAGGCCGCTGTCATCATGCGGGCATCCGGCAGGCGCAGGCCGCGCGGCTCCGACCGCGGGAGACTCGGGCGCGGTCAGGCACGGAGTGCCCAGCATGGCGATCAGGCACCAACGGGTTGCGGTCGAGGTCGATAATTGCATTCAACGCTCCCAATTCGATTTGAGCGCGCTTCCGCGGAAAGGCGCTCGAGGGTCAACGACCGGTGATTAAACCGCGTTTTCCGCCATTCTAGTCTACCGGAAGGGACAGCTCTCTTACCGATGGAGGCGGCCAATACCGAGAGGGCGGCCGCCGTGGAACCGGCCACATAATCAATCGGCAGCAAGCCATGCTCATTTGCTATGAGACGCTGCGCTTCAAGTGCGTTAGCGTTGTCCGCCGGGTGTCCGAGGAGTTCCACATGGCCGAGATCGCCGAGAGTGCCCAGTCCAGGTTGCCCGAGCGCGCCTCAGTGTGGCGCGAACTCCTTCGCCAGGAGGATTGGTGGGCCGTCTGGATCGGTCTTGGACTGATAGCCGTTGCCTCGCTCCTCTTCTTGAGCGGCGGCAGTATCAAATGGCTTGCGGTCGCTCCTCAAAAGTGGACTCATCTGTCCGACGTGTTTGCCCAATTGCGGCAGCACGGACTGCGTTATGGAGCGTTGTTCGTGATGTGGGCGGTGCTGTTCGGATTAGGACTGGCGGCGCTCGGCATCCAACTATCGAAGTTCCTGGCAGGCTTTCTGGCCATCTACCTGGTGGCAACGGCGCTGTATTTTCTTGGGGTTTGGGATCAAGCGTCGCACTACAACTTGGAGCCGCCCCTGGTGGCGTTGGCGCTCGGGCTGCTGGTTTCCAATACCCTCGGCGCGCCGCGCTGGCTCGTACCAGCGCTGCGCGTCGAATTCTACATCAAGACCGGTATCGTTCTGCTCGGTGCGAGTTTGCCGTTGATGCTCATCGCCTGGGCGGGTCCGGTCGCCATCGGGCAGGCAGCAATCGTTTCCCTGGTCACCTTCGGCGTAATTTTCTGGAGCGCGCGACGCTTGGGGCTGGATCCTCGCTTGGCGGCCACCTTGGGAACGGGGGGTGCGGTATGCGGGGTCTCCGGCGCCATCGCCGTCGGCGGCGCGGTTGGCGCCAAGAAAGAGGATGTATCGGTTGCAATCTCACTGGTGGTCGTATGGGCCATCGTGATGATCTTCGTGCTGCCGTTGGCGTCCAGATACCTGCATTTGTCGACCGGGGTGGCGGGCGCCTGGATCGGCACGTCGGAATTTGCCGATGCCGCAGGACTTGCCGCTGCGCAGGCCTACGGCGGTTATGCCGGCAAAATACCCGGCATTTCGGGAAGCGCCGATGCTGCGGTGACCGCATTTACCTTGATGAAGGTCATCGGCCGCGATGTGTGGATCGGCGTTTGGGCCTTTGTGCTGTCGCTGATTGCCACGACCCGCTGGGAGCGCACCGGCGTTCGGAGTCGCAGCGGCGCCGCCGAGATTTGGCGACGATTTCCGAAGTTCGTTCTGGGATTCTTGATTGCATCGGCCGTCGTCACCGTGATTTCGCAAGGCCACGATTACGCTGCCTACAAAAAGGACGTGATACCGGCGCTCGTCGCTCCGCTGCAGGCACTGCGAACCTGGGCATTTACATTTGCATTCCTCTGCATCGGACTCACGACACGCCTGCGCGACTTCGTGACCGTAGGCGCTCGACCTTTCTACGCATTTACGCTGGGTGTCATCGTCAACATTGCGATCGGGTTCTTTTTGTCGACCCAGGTTTTCGGCGACTTCTGGAACCGACTCGGACAATGATGCCGACCGGCGACCCTGGCTGCCGCACGTGCCGGCATTTCAACAACTCATCCGCCGCGATCGAGGCGGCATTGCCGGGCCTATCCAGTTTGAGTTCCGCGTACGCGGCCGTGCGCTCGGACGACGGATTGTGCGAGATGCACGATCGTTATGTTGCGGCTGACTGCGTTTGCAGCGCCCATGCGCCAGGACTCGCTACAGCGCTGCGACCTGAACCAAACAGTCGTAGAAAATCGGTGCGCGGCCAATATCGGTAAGCGTGTCGCTGCTGGTCAACTCGTTGGCATTCTTGTGATCCCGCGTGAGCTTCTTCCACCAAACGGACAGCGCCACGACGACGCCCGGTCGCGCGCGATCCGTAACCCGCGCCCGCAACTCCAAACTGCCGCGATCATTGAATACTCTGACGTAATGCCCATCCGTGATACCGCGGGGTAGCGCGTCGTCGGGGTGCAAATCGAGCCAGGGCTCCCCCTCCGCAGCCCGCAGGCTTTCGACGTTCACAAAGCTGCTGTTGAGGAAGTTGCGCGCGGGCGGCGATATCATCGCCAAGGGAAACCGGCGTGCGTGGTCGCTGCGCGTGTCCTCGCGGGGTGCGATGTAATCGGGCAGCGGGTCCAGACCCCAGGTTCGCGCCGCCGCCGACAGGAATTCCACTTTGCCGGAAGGTGTGTCGAAACCGCCGTTCGCGAAGCGCGCGACCCCCTTCGGCGGCCCAATGCGCTTCCACCCCTGATCTCTAACACTGTCGAAATCCCAGTCGCCCGCGATGGCGGCTTGCGCTATCACTGCATCGGAATCGCCGAAGCAAGCCTCGCTGAAACCCATGGCCTGCGCCAACAGCCGAAATATCTCAGTGTTCGGCTTGGCTTCGCCCAGCGGCTCGATCGCAGGATTATTGGCGACCAGGTAATAGTGGCCGTAGGGTTTGACTACATCCAGATGTTCGAGCTGCGTGGTGGCAGGCAGCACGATGTCCGCGAAGTCGGCGGTGTCCGTCTGAAAATGTTCGAGCACGACGGTGAACAAGTCCTCGCGGGCGAAACCGCGCGCAACCCGGGCAGAATCGGGCGCGACCGCGACCGGATTGGAGTTGTAGACGATCACGGCACGAATCGGCGGCCGTTCGTCCAGCAGTGCATGACCGATGGTGGACATGTTGATCGTCCGCGGCCGTCGGTTACCGAGAAGCTCCGGCCGCGACAAAGCTGCCTCGTCCACCGCGAAATTGCCGCCCGTCGAGAGCAGGAGGCCGCCGGCGGCATCGCGAAACGCGCCGACCAGAGCGGGAAGGCATGCAATATTGCGCGTCGCCATGCCGCCGCCGCGCGCCCGCTGCATGCCGTAGTTGGCGCGGATCAAGGACGGCCGCGTGGTTCCATACAGGCGTGCCAACGATTCGATCTCGCGGGCCGTGATGCCGCAAACGGCAGCCACGCGCGCAGGGTGGTACTCACCGGCGCGTCCGCGCAATTCCGCGAAACCCAGGGTGTGCCGCGCCACATAGTCGTGATCGATCAAACCGTCGCGGATGAGTACGTGCATGATACCCAACGCCAGAGCGGCATCGGTCCCCGGCAGCGGCGCAACGTGAATGTGGCATTTCTCGGCAGTCAGCGATCGATACGGATCGATGGCAACGAGCGTCGCCCCCCGGCGCTTGGCCTGCTGCGCTCGCGCCCAGAAGTGCACGCTCGAAGTAATCGCATTGCAGCCCCAAAAGACGATGAGCTTCGCATCATCGGCAAGCTCCATGTCCATGCCGATTCTCGAACCCAAGGTGATTTCATGACCGGCGGAACCCGCCGACGCGCAGATCGTACGATCCAGCAGGCTTGCACCCAGGCGATGAAAAAAGCGCTGGGCCATGGATTCGCCCTGTATCAATCCCATGGTTCCCGCATAGCTGTAAGGCAAAATCTGTTGCGGATCTTCCGCTGCAATCGGCGCTAGTCGCTTCGCGATGGCGCTGATCGCTTCATTCCAGGAAATCCGCTCGAAGCGCCCTTCCCCTTTCCGGCCCACCCTGCGCAGCGGGTGCAAGAGTCGGTTGGCGTGATACGTTCGTTCCGTGTACCGCGCGACTTTGGTACATAGCACACCTGCCGTCGGCGCATGGGTAGCGGATCCCGTCACTTTGAGTGCGACGCCGTTCCTGACATGAACGTCCAGCGCGCACGTATCCGGACAGTCGTGCGGGCACGCGCCCTTCACCAGCGCCACCTCAGGGTGTTCCCGAGTCGCACTCATGCGGGTGCATATCCCGTGTCGAGGATGCGGTTCATGAATGCCTCGCACTGCGCCAATTGTTCGAGCGCAACGAACTCGTTCGGCCGATGAGCTTCGGCAATATCACCCGGCCCACATATCACCGTGGGCACGCCCATTTTTTGGAATAGGCCCGCCTCGGTACCGTACGACACCTTTCCCACGGTGGAATTGTTCGAAAGTTGCATGGCCCACTGAACGATGGCGTCGGTTTCCGATGAGGCGAGACCGGCGGTTTGGCTGGCCCATACGAGGTCGATGCCGGATTGCGGATCGATGGCCTGCATTTCCCGCGCCAGCACTTCGGCATAGGTGCGGATCTCTTGATAAAGAGCATCGGGCGACGCCTGCGGCAACGTTCGCATATCGAAATGGAACTCACAGTCCTTGGGTACCACGTTGGCGGCGATGCCGCCGCGGATCAGACCGGTCGACAAGGTCGAATAAGGAACCGTAAAGCCGTAGTCGCGCTTTTCGATTTGTGCGAGGCGATCCGCGATCTGGCGGATATACACGACCAGGCGAGCCGCGTACTCGATGGCGTTTACGCCGTGAGTGACATAACTCGAATGCGCCTCGCGTCCGTGAACCGCACAACGGAACCGATGCGTCCCCTTGTGCGCGATGATGGGCTGCATGGAGGTGGGTTCACCGACCACGCAACCAGCGGGCCGGATGCCGTTATCCTCCAAATCCCGAATCAAACCACGCACACCCAGACAGCCTACTTCTTCGTCATAACTCAGCGCATAGTGCAACGGAGCATCCAGACGATTGCTGTTGAGGGCGGCGACGAATTTCGGCGCTTGGGCGAGGATGATGCCGATGAATCCTTTCATGTCGGCCGAGCCACGCGCGAAAAGCTTGCCGTCCCGCTCGGTAACGCGGAACGGATCGGAATCCCAGTTTTGACCGTCCACGGGAACGACGTCGGTGTGGCCGGACAGGATCAGCCCGGGTTTTGGGGAATCCCCGAGCGTGGCAAAGAGATTGGCCTTCTTTCCCGTCGCGTCCTGGGTGAGCCGTATCTTCGCGCCATGCGACTGCAAATAATCGCGAACCCATTCGATCAGACCCAAATTGGAATCGCGCGAGACGGTAGGGAAGCCGATCAGCCGGTCGATCATGGCGCGGGCCGCCGGGCTGGGCTCGGCACCGGGCGGATCGGGTTTGGAAACAGCATTCATGACGGACCACCTGGATCAAAGTGTTACTTTACTTGACATCCTCCCCTGCCTCAACGCGCGGAGTCGAGTCCACGGTCTTGAGCATGCGTTTCAGCGCAAAGTGTCGGTAGCTCTGCCGAGCCAGCGCCGCAACTTCATCGGGATGGTGAAGGGTGTATTCCAGGTCGACGCCGTCCTGTGGATGGGCATCCGCAATATAAGGACATGCCGGGTACGCGGCAATGCCGCTGCGATATAGTCGCTGCATGCAGCCACTCTTTTTGTTGTGCGGCCTCTTATGCGACGAAACCATCTGGAGCGACATACCGACGCGGATTGCCGATGTGGCGGACGTTCAGGTCGTGTCGTTCGGCGGATTGTCCTCGATCAGCGCCATGGCCGACCGCGTATTGTCGGCCGCGCCGCCGCGATTTGCATTGGCCGGACACTCCATGGGCGGTCGGGTGGCGCTCGAAGTGTGGCGGCGGGCGCCGGAGCGCATCGCGGCGTTGGGTCTCTTGAACACCGGGGTCCACCCAACGCGAGACGCGGAATACGAGAGCCGCGGCCTTCTCGTGCGCCTTGCCAGGGAGCAAGGCATGACAGCGCTCGCCGCCCAATGGTTGCCGCCCATGATGGGGGCGTCGCCCGCGAGGGTTGCCCAAGTCATGCCGAATCTAACGGCGATGGTCGAGCGCTCTACCCCTGATTCGTTCGCGGGCCAAATCAACGCATTGCTGCAGCGGCCCGATGCGCGGCCGGTCCTCTCGTCCATCAATGTGCCGACGCTGCTGCTCAGCGGCACCAACGATACCTGGTCATCGCTCGCGCAGCATGCCGATATGCAGCGAAGCGTGCCGCACGCAACTCTGGTCGAAATTGCCGGCGCGGGCCACATGGCGCCGATCGAACGGCCTGATGCGGTGGCCAGAGCACTCCGAGTCTGGTTAACGAAGGCTTAGCGGGGCGCCCAGCCCGGGGCGCCTAGGCGGGGGCTGCCTAACCGGCGAGGCGAATCAATGCGGGATCGTCGACGGCGGCGGAATTGATGCGCGGGCTGACGGGATGCGCGTGCATCCAGTCGGCTCTATACGTCTGTAGCGCAGCTTTCGCCTCGGCGGGATTGCCGTGCAACCAGAGCAAATAGTCTTTTCGCCGCAAGATCGCCGGCATTCCGCTCAAAGGACCGGCGATTTCCGACAGGAGCTCGTTGGCCGGAACGCAAATCACCGTGCAGCTCTCGATCACGTCGCCCTCTTCACTCTCCCAGCGGTCCCAAATCCCGGCAACACCGAATACGGGCCGGTCCCGCAACCGCACGAAATACGGCTGGCGATACTTCTCTGCAGTGAGCTGCCAGATGTAGAAGCCAGCCATGGGCACAATGCAGCGTTGGCTATTGAGCCACGGGGTTCTACAGCTCTTGGAGGACTCGATACGACTTGTCTGTACGTGCGTTCTAGGCTGCCCGGTGGGATGCCCCTCGACCCAGGACGGAATGAGGCCCCATCGCAGCATCACGCCTTCGCTCTGCTTATCGTGCAAGCGGATCGCAGGCACGTACTGCTCTGCCGAGACGTTGAATTTTGCGGCGAACTTCCACCACGCCATGGCCGGCAGAAACTCGCGTTCCGCCGCAGCTTGGTCTGGTAGAACATAACGCTGGCACATGGACGAGAAGGGTACCGTCGAAAACACGCCAAAACCGTGACGAAGCGCCGCTCTTCGGCAATCAACCCCGAGGTCCGGCGCGGGGACGCCGCAGCATCGTCCCGTCTAGGCCACCTTGCTCCGAACCGGTGATTCCGCGGCGCCGGCCGAGCCGCTGCCCATCACCAGCGTCAGATCGTTGAGCAGAGCGGCAAGTTCTCCGGCCATCACGGCGAAATCGATGTCGAATTGCTCGGCAAGGTCGACGTCATCCCCTTGCGGGTCGTCTTTGCCCATGTCGAGAAATTCGAGCCGCTTCACCTGCAGCTTATCGGTCAGGACGAAGGACACCCGATCGTTCCATGTCAGTCCCAATCGAGTGGGATATTTTCCCGCCGCGAGATAGCCGCGGATTTCCTTGCCATCGAGGGGATGGCGTGTATACCGGATGACGGTCTTGGATTTATCGGCCGTCTGCAGCTCCAGGTCGTCGTCGATCGAGAACCGCGCCGGGGCCTGTCCGCGCAGTAGCCATGCCGCCATCGCGGCATGCGGTGAACGCTCGGTCTCGATCATCTTGGGCGCAAAACTGCCAAGCGTATCGCTGAGCGCTTCGACGACCATTTCGGCGCGCGGAATGCTCGACGCATCGATCGCGAACCAGCCGCCTTGCGGATCGATCCAGGCACGCGTGACGCGGCGCCGCGTGAGCGCACGTGCACGTAACTCGTCCGCCACTCGAGCGCGCAGATCACGCATCTGTTTACGCCCCACCGGGAAGCCTTGTTCCTGCGCTTGAATGTCGGCGCGCTCCTGGGCGACTTGCCGAACGATGGAACCGGGAAGCAATTTCTCGTCCACGCCAAGCGCAATCATGTGCTGCTGATTCACCGTATGCAGAAGCCGTCCGCCATGCGTGACGGTGACCCAACCCCGGCTCGACATATCAAAGGGACCACACGGGCGCAGGGAGTGCCCGGCAAGTTGGCTCTCCAAATCGGCGGCAGAGAGCGCCCAATCCGCGGGAAGACGATAGAAAACCAGATTCTTGAACATGGATGGCATCCGGCACGAAAAGAGCGCGGATTATATTGGCGCGGAGCCCCAATATTATTTTTATTTTGCGCCTCGGGCGATGCCCATGACGGTGCGATGGATCGTGGCGCTACCGCCCGAACCCTCTCATCCTTGGAACAGCGCCCCAGCGCGAGTGATCGCTCTCGCTGAGGCGCGTTCGGCCCTCGACTATTTCACCACCGTATAGCTGTACGGGATTCGAACAACTTCGTCGCCCGTGCCCACAAACTGATTGAACGTATCGACATAGACGTAGCCGTTGACCGTCTTGCCGACCTCACTCTTGTCGGGCGTGATCGTCAGCGTGATGGTTCCGCCCTCGCCGGACGCCAGCACCAACGGATTGAACGTGTAGGTGCCGAACATGAGGTCCGCCCAGACATCGCCGCTGTCGGCCGCAACTGCGTCGTCCCATTGCTGAGTCACCACGTAAGCGGTCGAGGTCACCGGCTTGGTCGGAGCGCCTGCCGAGCCGTACGGTCCGATGAGCGCCGGGACTGAATGCCAGGCCCCATACGGAACCTCCGGCTCGGACAAAGAAGCCTCGACCGTGTCCGTTGCGATCTGCTTCGCGAACACGTCCGGCGATCCCGTGCCACCGACGCTGCCACCAACGCCGTAGCCCACGCTATTGTAAGAATCCATCTCGATGGGCACCGTCGACTTCGACAGGAATTTCACGTTGCTGGCTTGCGTCGGCACATAGAAGAGTGAGCAGGTGCCCGGAAGCGTCGCCACCGCCGCGCAGGGTTGCGGCGGCAACGCGGTGACGCCGGTCGTGGTCAAGCGGGCGTCCGCAAAGAACGCCTCGGTGACTACGCCGCTGTTGATGACGTTGATCGTGGCGGTGACCGGATCGCCGCTCGCCGAGATGGTGGTCTTCGGGTTGTCCGGCAGACCGCTCGCGGTAATCAATGCCGTGTTGAACCCGATCCTCGCCCTGAACGGCAGGGAGGTCTGATTCCCCGATGAGGTGCTCCCCGATGAGGTGAAGTTCTGCAGCAAGATGAACTTCCAACGCCCCGGCTGCGGGTTGTAGTGGAACAATTGCACCCCGTATTGCGGATGACCAAACGGGTCGACACTGAGCTCGACGCTCAGCTGCATACCCTGGGGGTCGACCAGCAGGCCTTCGAGCAGATAGCCGTTGTCGGCGGTCCAAAGCGCCAAACTCATGTTGTTGACGCCCGGAGGCACGTCGAACTCAAAGGTTTGCGTGGGTCCTGCACCCGGGCGACCATTGCCGCCGGTGAGGTCACCCGTGAAGGAACCGCCCGTCGGGCCGAGCGGAATCAAGGTGCGCAGCGTCACGGGAATCTCGGGGAGCGTATAGCTGCCGTCTTGGGTCCCTTCCGTAAAGCGGATGCCCGCCGCCAAATCACCCGGTTCAGTCGGCATGAAAAAGTCGGCAGTGATCTCCTGGGTGGCGCCGGGCGCGATGTCGAATTGCGCCGGATACACGGGTCCAATATTCACGTACCGCTCGGCCGCCCAGGTGAACCGAACGGGCCCCGAGTAGGTACCGGTGCCGGAAGGACGAGTCCAGATGACCGCGGTCCACGTGCCCGCGGCCGGCTTACCCACGTCGACGCGCCCGTAGCCGCTGCCCAAGCCCTGCGGGATGCTATAGGCGACCTGGCGCCCTGAGGGATCCAACAGTGCCAGGTACGCAATGGGCGTGGCGGTGCCGTACAGCGAGACCTGCCACGCGATCGCCGCATCCAAGTGCTGCGCGCCGGCGGGAACGTTGAACTTCTGCTTGATATAGGCCCGCGGGGCGCCGGTCGGGCTGATGAACGTCGGATCGCTGCTCGGCGATAATTGCAGATTGAGCGTGGCCTCCGCAATCGGCGGCCCGAGGGTTTCCAGCGCCGCTGTCAAGTGCCGGGCAGTCGATCCGGTATTGGTGATCTTGAAGCTTCGCGATTCGTGCGCATTGGCAGCGCCGGTGATGCTGACGGCGGTCGAATTGGCCAGCAGTCCGTGGCGGTGAGCTTTCGGGTGGCCGTTGGCGTCATCGATGGACAGCGCCACTTGGACCGCTTCCAACGCATTGATGAGCCCGGCGCCCTGCTCGCTCGACGGCGCGTTCAGATCGGTTGCCGTGCTCATGATGATCTGCTTGACCAAAGCCGGTGAAGGATCGGCGCCGCCGTGCGTGCTGCGGTAGGCCTGAATCACCAGCGCAGCCTCGCCGGCGGTGAGCGGCGCCGCTTCGCTGGTGCCGCCGAACGCTTGAACGGGCGCGCCGACCGGAGTCGATTGATAGTTGGTGCAGTCGGTATAGAGCGTGATGTTCGTCGAACACAGCGCCCAGCCGAGATCGCCGGGCGCGACCACGTCCACGGTTGTGGGCGCGAACTGCGCGAATCCGCCGGAACTCAAGGCCGAGATGTTATCGCTCACGTAGCCCTTTGCCAAAGACTGTGCGCCATAGCCGGTCTGCGCATAGAGCCGGAACTGCGTGCTGCCACCGACGGATATCACGAAGGGATCGGTGGAAGGAGAGCCCAGCGTGCCGGCGGAGCCGGCGTCGCCGGTGCTCACCGTGACCGTAACCCCGGCCTTCACGGCCGCATGGTTCGCCAGAGAAATCGGGTCGTTCGCCGTGTCAGGATAGGGATTGCCGCCGAACGACTCGTTGATCACGTCGACGTCGTCGTGGACCACGGCGTATTCGATGGCTTGAACGAAGGCCGAGGTGGTGGTGGTGTAGCGATTGGAAAATACTTTGAGTCCGACCAGCGAGGCATCGGGCGCCATGCCGCGGATTTGGATGTCGCACGGCGACGGCAGCGGATGGGCCGCATTGACGAATTGACTGATGTCGAAGGTCAGCGGCTTGCCGTGCGGCATGTTCTGGGCCGCGATGGAACTCGCATCGCCGAAGGCTTCGCCGCCGGGCGTCGGCGTGCCGGCGGGATCGCCGGAAAAATCTCGGTAATCGATGAAGACGTGCGAACCGTCGGGACGAATGAATCCGGGAATGTTGGTATCCAGACCGTCAGCCAGGAACGCGACTTTCACGCCCTTGCCCGTGACCGTCCGGCCGTTGCCGTCGAGCACCGACTGCGCCTGCGCCGTCGCCGTCGCCGTCGCCGAATTCAAAAATGCGGTTTGGGTGAGCTGCAGCGCCTCGGGCTCCAAGGTGCCGCAGAGCCCGCTTGAGGCGCTCGAGGCAGCAACACCATTGCCGGCAGCGCCGGCGCTTTTGCTACGAATTTGCTGATGAATGATCCGGTCGGGCACCACGGCTTGCACCAGGGGGTGCACGGCCAATTGCGCAGCCTCGTCCGCCGACACGCGGGTGGCGAAGGCATTGATGGTGCTGAACGAGGTGACCTGGCGCGCGCGCGATTGTTGCAATTGGCCCACCACGGAACTCTGCGATGCCGCGATGGCCGTCGCGCGCGCGCTCAGGGCGCGCCGCGCCGCGGGTACGTTGCTCAACTGATCACGCAAAATGACGATGACGTCGCGCTGCGCCAGCTGCTCTGCCTCGGCCGTCGTCACCGCGTTGGGCACGGCGCTTCCCGCGGCCGATAAGCCGACGATGACTGAGACGCAGACTCTCAGAGAGAAAGCAATACGGTCCTTCATGAAATCCCTCGCGTGCGTTCTATTTGTTCGCGACCGAGATGCAGCTCAGGGCCCGCCGATCGCAATCTCAAGGTACTTGACCACAACCAACCCTCAAATCGCAAGTTAAACTACCGACCTCGGATAACGGTCGGCAGGATCGCCCACGCTGATCGGACTTTGCTTGATCATAGGAGACAACACCGATGAGAATGACTCGCAGGCTTTTGAGCATATGCGCCGTTGCGGCGCTGTGGGCGATTCCGCACGCCACCATCGCCGACGACATTCTGCTCATTCACGGCCACTTCTACACTGGAAACCCGCAGGCCAAATGGGCGGCCGCCGTGGCGGTCGACGGCGCTCATATCGCGGCCGTCGGCGACGACGCCCAGATTCTCAGGCGCCGGCACGGCCGCACGCAGATCGTCGACCTCCACGGCCAGACCGTGATTCCGGGCATCGTCGATTCGCATATGCACCTACTCTACGGCGCGTATGCGCTGCACGGGCTCAATTTGTCGACGCCCGAATCGAGCATCACACCGGACAAGCCCGACCTGCTCATCGAACGTCTGAAGGCTTATGCGGCCGCACATCCGCAGGACAAGGTGCTCATGGCGCGCGCCGATTTCAGCACGGTACCGCCGACGACACCCACGTTCGCATTGCTCGATCGCGCCGTCCCGGACCGTCCGCTGGTCATCCACAACACCTCGGAGCACGCGCTCTGGCTCAATTCTGCGGCCCTCAAGCTCGCAGGCCTCACCGATCGACCCGTGCAGGACATCGATGAAGAACGCGGCGTCGTCCGCGACGCCAGCGGTCACGCGACGGGCGTGCTGCTGGAAGCCGCCATGCAGCTCGCCGCGCGGGCCGTCGCCGGTCAAATTCCGTTGGATGAACAGCTTGCGATGCTGCGCGCCGCGACGCGCTTCTTGAACAGCTACGGGATCACCAGCGTCGTCAACGCCACCGGAAATCTTGCGGAACTGCGGCTCTATGCGGCCTTGCGCGACCGTGGAGAACTCACGGTTCGCACGCGTACCGCCTTCGGCGCGGTCGCCGTCCCACACCATTTGACGCAAGCGTTCCTTGCTGATCTGGACGCGGCGCGCGGGCACTATCACGACGACTGGGTCGCCGCCAATCTCGTGAAATTCTTCGCCGACGGCGGCACCGGGCTCATTCCTCCCCTGGTTTATACGGCGCAGGACTATGAGGCACTGGTGATGGAACTGGATCAGCGCGGCTATCAGATCATGACCCATGCGCTGCGCGCGGATTCAGTGCACATGATCCTCGACACCTATCAACGGCTCGAACAGGCCCACGGCCCCCGTGACCGGCGACTGCGCATCGAGCACGCGGATCTCATCGATGCGGCGGATGTGCCGCGATTCGCCGAGCTTCACGTGATCCCCGATATGCAGCCGACTTTCTGCTGCGCCGAGGACGGCGGGAACTTCGATCCCGCTGAAGCGATTCCCTCCGACCGTTGGCAATCGCTCGAGCGCAGCGGCGCAACTCTCGCATTCAGCAGCGATTGGCCCTGCACGTGGCCGCCCGATCCCTTTGTATCGATGCAGCAAGCCGCGACACGGCAAATCTGGCGTTCTTCGGACACCGCGAACATTGCCGGTGAACCCATGGATGGTGCGGCCCAGGCCGGAGCCCGGCCCACCGGCGGCATCTACGTTGCGGACGAACGGATTACGATCGAGGATGCCGTTCGCGCATACACCCACGGGTCTGCCTACGCGGCTTTTACGGACGATCGAGTCGGAACGCTGGAAGTCGGCAAACTGGCGGACATGGCGGTGCTTTCGCAAGACATCTTTTCCGGCGATCCGTTGACGGTCGGCAAGACGCACGTGACGATGACCATCGTCGGGGGCAAGATCGTGTACCGCGCACCATGAGTCAGGACGTGTTCAGGCGCTTACCCCCACACCTCGCGGGCCGTTTCGACGATCAGGCGGAGTTTGGCGATCTCTTCGTCGACCGTCAGCGCATTGCCCTCGACCGTCGATGAAAAACCGCATTGCGGACTCAAGCAGATTTGATCCAGGGGAAGGTATTTAGCCGCTTCGTCGATTCGCCGCTTGAGCAAGTCCTTGCTCTCGATGGTGCCGCGTTTGGACGTCACCAACCCCAATACGACCCTTTTTCCCTTCGGTACGAAGCGTAGGGGCTCGAAGCCGCCCGAGCGCTCGTCGTCGTATTCGAGGAAAAAACCGTCGACATTCAACCGGCCGAATAGCGCGTCCGCGACATGGTCGTAGCCGCCCGCCGCAACCCAAGAGGAGCGGAAGTTGCCGCGGCACAAGTGCGTGCACACGGTCATTCCGGCGGGCTTCTTCGTGAGTGCCCCATTGATGAGATCGATGTACACCAAGTGTTGACTCTCGGCATCACCACCGATCTGCGCGATGTGTTCGCGCTGCGCCGGATCGTTCAGATAGGCGAGACTGGTATCGTCGAGCTGCAAATAAGTGCAGCCGAGTTTCCCGAGCTGCTCGACCTCGTCCGCATAGACCTGCGACAAATCGCGCCAGAATTCCTTCATGTCGGGATACACAGCGGCATCGATGGCCGCACGTCCGCCGCGATAGTGGATCATGCTCGGGCTTGGGATGGTCAGCTTCGGCGTGCCCTTGGTGATGGACTTGAGATAGGTAAAATCCTCGCCGAAGATGCATTTCTTGAGCTGGAGCTTGCCGGTGACCCGCAACGCTGCCGGGGTGAACTCGACGTCGCCCTTCTCGTTGTGAAACTGGACCTTGAGGTTGTCTTGAACCTTGGTCACGCCACCCAGCTGATACAGGAAATCCATGTGCCACGAGGCGCGCCGGAACTCGCCGTCGGTAATGCCTTGCAACCCGACGTCTTCCTGCATCTTCACGACGTTGCGGATCGCAGCGTCCTCGATGGCGCGCAACTCCGCGGCTGAAATCTCGCTGTTCTTGAAGCGTTCACGGGCGTCCAGGAGCTCCGCAGGCCGCAGCAAGCTGCCGACGTGGTCCGCACGGAAAGGTGGCCGATTATTGCTCATGGTGAATTCCTACGAAGACGAGGAAACACTTTCCGTGCGTTGCCCTCGAAGATCTTGTACCGGTCGCCGTCGCTGATCGGCAGCGCGTCCAAATAGCGCTTCGTGTCGTCGAAGTGGTGTCCCGTCTCCGGATCGATGCCCCGCACCGCACCCACCATTTCCGATCCGAAGAGGATGTTCTCGGCGGGTATGACCTTGAGCAGCAACTCGATGCCGGGCAAGTGATACACACAGGTATCGAAGAACACGTTCTTCAGCAAGTAGTCGCCGAGCAGCGGGCGCTTCAGATCCTGTGCGAGGCCGCGGTAGCGGCCCCAGTGATAGGGAACGGCGCCGCCGCCGTGCGGAATGATGAAGCGCAGCGTCGGAAAATCGCGGAATAGGTCGCTGGTCAGGAATTGCATGAATGCCGTGGTGTCGGCGTTGATGTAATGCGCGCCGGTGGCGTGGAAATTCGGGTTGCACGATGAACTGACGTGCACCATGGCGGGAACGTCGAGTTGAACCATCTTTTCATAGAACGGATACCAATACCGATCCGTGAGCGGCGGCGATGTCCAATGACCGCCGGACGGATCCGGGTTGAGGTTGCAGCCGATGAAGCCGAGGTCCTTGACGCAGCGTTCAAGCTCGGCCGCGCTGTTGCCGGGCGCCACTCCGGGCGACTGGGGCAACTGGCATACACCGACGAAGTTCTCCGGATACAGCATACATACTCGATGGATCAAGTCGTTGCAGGCCTCGGTCCAGCGCCGGCTGGTCGTCTCGTTGCCGATGTGATGGGCCATGGCGGAAGCGCGCGGTGAAAAGATCGTCAAATCGGTGCCGCGCGCGCGCTGCAGCCTCAGCTGGGCGTTTTCCAAGCTCTCGCGAATCTGATCGTCGCTGATCGGACTGCGCGCGTCCAAAGACACATCCAGGCCCTCTTCGAGTCCGGCAATCTGCGCATCGCGAAATTTTTGCAGCGCCGCCGGCGCCGTCGTGTAATGACCGTGACAGTCGATGATCATGTTCAACTCCAGTACATACGGGTGGGATTGTCCACCAGAATGCGAGTCCGTACGCGCGCGTCCGGACACATCTCGCCGAACAGGTCGACCAGTTCGCCGTCGTTGGGCATGTCCTTCAAGATATTCGGATGCGGCCAATCGGTGCCCCAGAGAAGGCGCTCTGAATCCACTGCGATCAGTGCCTGAGCGAACGGAACGGCATCGCGGAACGGTCGCTTGCCCGCGGAAACACGCTCGGCGCCGCAGACTTTGATCCAGGCCAATGGATTGTTTCGATAGAGATCGAGCAGCGCCTGGAAAGGCCGCTGTTCGAGACCATCGGCGGCCTTGACGCGGCCCATGTGGTCGATGATGAACGGGACGTCGATACGGCCCAGCAGCTCCCGCTGGGTCAGGATATCCTCGGCATCGAAGTGCAGCACGATGTGCCAGCCCATCGGCTTGATGCGGGCAACCAAACGATAAAACACGTCCAGGTCCGGCACACCGCCCAAGTGTTTGACGAAGTTGAAGCGGATCCCCCGGATCCCGCCCTCGTGCAAGCGCTGCAGTTCGCGGTCGGCGACTGAATCCGCCACGCAGGCGACGCCGCGGTATGCACCCCGGCTCGACGCGATGGCATCCAAGGTGACGTCCATCTCCGTGCCATGACAGCTCGCGTGGACGATGACGGCTCTGGAGATTCCCAATCGTGCATGCAAACGCCGCAGGTTTTCGACCGGCGCATCGGGAGGCGTATAGCTGCGGTCCGCAGAATAGGGAAACTTGGCGGCGGGGCCGAATACGTGGCAGTGTGCATCGCATGCACCGGGCGGCAGCACGAGCGCCGGTTTGATCGGATCGGGATCCGGCGGCAAACAGGTCTTGAACGCGTTCTTTGCGGATGAATTCATCAGTGCGACTCTTGGTTGAACGCCGTTTCGTCGTCGAAATATTTCAAGCCCGCTTTGAGGAGGGTGTCACGCATGCCGTAGATATCGAGACCCAACTCGCCCATCGCCAAACGTTTGCGATTCGCGGCTTCTTTGGCCTCGCGCGCGCCCGCGGCAGCGGCGACTTGCGCGGCGCGAGCTTTCGGCACGACCACCACGCCGTCATCGTCGGCAACGATGACGTCACCCGGATTCACCAAGGCTCCGGCGCAGATGATCGGCGTGTTTACGGATCCTACGGTCGCCTTCACGGTACCTTTACCGTAGACGGCTTTCGCCCAGACCGGAAATCCCATGTCGTGCAGATCCGCGGTATCGCGACAGCCGGCATCAATGACCAAACCCACGCCGCCGCGCGCGCGAAACGATGTCGCCAGCAAGTCGCCGAACATGCCGTCCGAATTGTCCGATGACGTGCCGAGCACCGCGACGTCTCCTTTTTGCAGCAGCTCCGCGGCAACGTGCAGCATCCAGTTATCGCCGGGATGCGCAAAAATCGTCACGGCGGTGCCGCATACCTTGGCGCCCGGATAAATGGGCCGCATATAGGGCGCCAATAGTCCCACGCGGCCCATGGCCTCGTGAATGGTAGCGACGCCGTACTTGGCGAGCTCAGTCACGCTGCCCGGACTCGCGCGCTTGATGTTTCTAACCGCAATGCCTGACTGACCGATCATAGGATTCCCTTTCGAAGGCTGACTTCCGATGGTGAGCGATAATTATTATCACGTATACTATCAAGGAATGAATGGCATACCTGTTATAGCGAATCCGCATAGAACCGGGCGTCGGGTTCGATGGATTTAAGGCAGCTCGAGTATTTCCGCCACGTCGCGGAACTCGGTAGCTTCACGCGCGCTGCCGCTTATCTATCGGTGGTTCAGCCGGCGCTCAGCCGCCAAGTACGCCAGCTCGAAATAGAGCTGGGGCAAAATTTGTTCGAGCGCAACGGCCGGGGTGTGGTGCTGACCGATGCAGGCGCTCGCCTGTTGGAACATGCCCGCGGGATCCTGACGCAAATTAGCCGCGCACGACAGGAACTCGAGGACCAACGCAACGGCGACTCCGGACACTTTGCATTGGGATTGCCGCCCAGTCTCGGCAGCAGCGTCACCGTGCCGCTGGTCAAGGCGTTCGCATCGTCGCTGCCCAACGCGCGCCTGGCTACCGTGGAAGGTTTGTCGGCGTATATCCTGGAATGGCTGAACATCGGCCGGGTGGACTGCGCATTGGTGTACAACGCCACCGCCACGCCCACCGTGGATCTGCAACCGCTGCTCGACGATCGACTATTTCTCATCGCGCCGCTGGGATCCAAGGTCGCACGCAAGGCCGCGGCAAGCTCGCCTCCCGTGACGCTCGACGAACTGGCGGACTACCCGCTCATCATTCCGAGCCGGCCCCACGCCCTGCGCATGTCGGTCGAGAACGCGCTGGCGGGCGTCGAGCGCAAGATACGCGTCGCCCATGAGATCGAGTGCATCCCTGCGGTCATCGATCTGGTGCGGCAGGGGCATGGGTTCGGCGTCCTGCCGCTGAATGCCGTGAAAGCCAGCCAATGGGCGAATGAAGTGCTGGTCAAGCCGATCGGAAAGCCGGCCTTGAAGGCGTCGCTTTCCATCGCCACCTCATCGCAGCGCCCCAGAAGCCCGCTGATGCGCAAGGCGATCGAAGTGATCCGCCACATCGTGCGGCAAGAAATTCATTCAAGCTTGACGACTCACGCCGCCTCCAACGGCACGGAGATTTCATGACTCGGACAAACGACTACGACGACATACCCGGGACCTACGTTTACGATTCCGAGCGCGGACGCATAGGCTATGCGCTCAACATGTTTTGCATGTCGCTCAACAAGGCCGACAATCGCAAGGCCTTCAAGGCAAACGAGGCCGCCTATCTGGATCGGTACAAACTCACCGATGAACAGCGTCGAGCGGTGCTGGAGCGCGATTGGCTCGGCATGCTGAAGGTGGGCGGAAATATCTACTACACCATCAAAATCGCCTTTTGCGACGGCCTCACGTTCCAGGACGTTGCCGGCATGATGTCCGGTGTGTCCAAAGAGACCTACGCGCAGATGATGTTGGCGGGCGGCCGCAGCCCGGAAGGGAACCGATACAAAGCGGCGGCGGATGCCGCGGAGAAGCAATGATGGCAAAAATAGTCGCAGGTATTGCGTGTTCCCACGTTCCCGCCATCGGCGTGGCCATGGACAAGGGCCAAACCGCCACCCCTTACTGGGAGCCGCTGTTCAAGGGCTATCAGGCGGCGCGCGAGTGGCTGGCGGCATTGGCGCCGGACGTGGCCATCGTCGTCTACAACGATCACGCGTCGGCATTTTCATTGCAGATCATCCCGACGTTTCTGATCGGTGTCGCCGACAAGTTTCCGATTGCCGATGAAGGCTTCGGTCCCCGCCCGGTTCCGGAGGTCGAGGGACATCCGCGGCTCGCGTGGCATCTCGCGGAATCATTGATTCTCGACGAGTTCGACATGACGATCGCCAACGAGATGCCGGTGGATCACGGCCTGACCGTGCCGTTGTCGGTCACGTGTGGACAGCCTTCCGCTTGGCCGTTCAAGGTGATTCCGCTATGCGTCAACGTCGTTCAATATCCGCCGCCGACCGGCGCGCGTTGTTTCAAATTGGGGCGCGCCATCGCGAAGGCCGTAAGGGCTTATCAGGAGGACTTGCGCGTCGTCATCTATGGGACAGGCGGCATGTCGCACCAACTGCAGGGCGAGCGCGCCGGGCTCATCAACCGGCCATTCGACACGGCATTTCTCGACAAGCTCACCAAGGATCCTATGTCGCTCACCACGATATCCCACACCGAGTACATGCGTGAAGCGGGATCGGAGGGCGTGGAAATGGTGATGTGGCACGTGATGCGCGGCGCCCTCGACGACGACGCGGCGGAAGTATATCGGCACTATCACGTGCCCGCGTCCAACACCGCCGCGGCATTGATGATTCTCGAAAACAGGAGTGCCGCATGAAAATCTGTCTCGCCGGTCACGGTGCGTTCGGCATCAAGCATCTCGAGGCCTTGGCCAAGATCCCCGATGTCGAAGTGATCACGCTGGCCGGATCGAATATGGACTCCGCCCGAGAAGTTGCCCAGCAATGGAAGATTCCTCATTGGACGGCCAATCTCGCCGAAAGCTTGGCGCAGCCCGGCCTGGATGCGGTGATTCTCACGACGCCGACGCAGCTGCATGCGGCGCAAGGCGAGCAGTGCATGCGCGCCGGCAAGCACGTCATGATCGAAATTCCCATGGCCGACTCGGTGGCGGACTCGGAACGATTGGTGCGAATTCAGAAGGAGACCGGTGTCGTCGCGATGGCCGGACATACGCGCCGCTTCAATCCCAGCCATCAGTGGATTCACAAGCGTATTCTGGCCGGTGACCTCAAGGTGCTGCAGATGGACGTGCAGACCTATTTCTTCCGCCGCACCAATATGAACGCGCTCGGCAAGCCGCGCAGCTGGACCGATCACCTGTTGTGGCACCACGCCTGCCACACCGTGGATTTATTCGGGTATCAAACGGGCGAAAGCATTTCGAAGAGCTTTGCCTTGCAGGGTCCCAAGCACCCTACCCTCGGCATTGCCATGGACATGAGTATCGGACTCAAAGTGCCGTCGGGCGCCATCTGCACGCTTTCCCTGTCCTTCAACAACGACGGGCCTCTGGGGACTTTCTTCCGCTACATCTGCGACAACGGAACGTACATTGCGCGCTATGATGAACTGCTGGACGGAAAGAGCAATCCCATCGATGTCTCGCGCGTCGATGTCTCGATGAACGGCATCGAACTACAGGATCGTGAGTTTTTTTCTGCGATCCGCGAACATCGCGAGCCGAATGCCAGTGTCGCGCAGTGCCTGCCCGCGATGCAGACCTTGGGCCGCCTGGAACTGCAGCTGCAAAGCTAGTGTCCTGAGTTAGAAATGCGCGCAATCAATCGCGACGGGATGGGCGCGCGAGACAAGGCGCGAGGAGGAGGCATAGCCGCAGCTATGGCGACGACGAGTAAGGCCGTATCGCACGTCCAGACCGAGCGAGAATTGATGCGCATTTCTAACTCAGGACACTCGAGGAGCCTGCGGTTACTGATGCCGCACGAGGTTGACGTCTTGCACCAACAAGACTTCGCAGGCACCTGCACCGGTATCGGTCCGCACCAACGACGTCTTGATCCAGGCGCCGTCGTCGCGTTTTCCGTCCACCAATATTCCCGTCAGCGTGACCACCTGGCCGCGCCGCAGGCGCGACAATTCGCGTGCGATCAGTGAATTGTCAGGAATGACATGGGTGTTGGCGCTGTGCGAGATGATGACATCCTTCGGCAGGCCAACGCGGCTCGACGATCGCCAGAAGTAAAACCGATTGGATTGAGAAATTTCCATGTTATCGAGAATGCGGCTGTCCGACATCGGTCCCCAGCCGAGCGCCAGATCCTCCGGAATGAGCGCGGCGAGAAAGTCGAAATGATAGCGTTCGACGCTGAGGATTCGCGCCGTGATCTGGTAGGTGGCGCGAGGCGTGAGCGTCCACCGGCCGAATTGATAGGTCTGCACGGACCGCAGCTCGCCCTGGTCCGGCTCAGCCGCGGCGAGGATGCCATCGGGAGGATGCACCGGAAGACTGATGAACCAGTTCCAGCCGCCCCATGCGACATAGGCGAGAACTGCGACCTTCAGCAACGGGTGACGCCACATGACGGCATCTTGGCGGAAACTGCGGCCGCGTGATGTGAATCCGATCCTATGCCGAAAGTAGACGTCGTGATCGCCGGCTCGGTATCTGCGCGGGCAGCCGCTACGGGAGCACAACATCATCTAGAGGAAGCTTGCATGCTGCAGCTCGATGCGCGTGAGGTCGCTGCGCGGCTCGACCGGGAGCCGCTGATCAACGCGCTCGAACGCGCGTTCCGTTCGGAATTTCAAGCTCCGCTCCGGCAACATTATGCCCTCGGCGACCCGCAGAGCGGCAAAGACGTCTTGCTCGTCATGCCCGCCTGGCAACACGGCGGCTGCATCGGCACCAAGCTCACCACGGTGTTTCCGGGTAACGCCGCTCTCGGACGCCCCGCCGTTCACGCGATTTACGCCGTGTTCGACGCCACCACCGGCTTGCCGCTGGCGGTGCTGGACGGGACCGAACTGACGCGCCGTCGAACCGCCGCGGCGTCCGCACTCGCCGCTCGATATCTCGCACGGACTGACTCCAGCCGCCTGCTGATGGTGGGCACGGGCGCGCTGGCGCCGCACATCATCGAGAGCCACGCGGTCGTGCGTCCGATCAAAGCCGTGCGCGTATGGGGGCGCCGATTGGACGCCGCCCGAGCCGTCGTCCAGGGTTTCGCCGGCCGAGGCTTCGACATCGAGGCCGTCGGCGATCTCGAGGCGGCCGTGGGGTGGGCGGATATCATCAGCTGCGCGACTCTGGCCGATACGCCCTTGGTGCACGGCGCCTGGCTGCGCGCGGGTCAACACCTCGATCTCATCGGCGCGTTCACGCCGCAGATGCGAGAAGCGGACGATGACGCGTTGCTGCGAGCGAGCATCTATGTGGACACGCGCGCCAGCGCGCTCGCGGAAAGCGGCGAGCTGATCCACGCGATGGCCGGCGGCCTCATCACCGCGGCGAACATCCGCGGCGACCTTGCCGATCTTGCCCGGGGCACCGTCTGCGGCCGGCGCTCGGCCGAGGAAATCACGCTGTTCAAAAGCGTGGGCAGCGCCATCGAAGATCTCGCCGCCGCCGAGTTGGCCCTGCGACGCCAACCGGTGTGACGCGCCCGTGGCTTACACGCGTGGGTCAGAAAGGCCCGCAAATTCGGTACTTTCAGCCCATGATGCAGCGCATCAAGGATTGCCCCGCGCCCGATTCACGTAGCGGCGCACGCTCTTTCATCTTGTGATAACTCCAGACTATACTTTGGCTGCCGGGGATCGATGGGTAACAACTATTAAAGGACTTCCATGAACGCTGCGCTCGATTCCGGTGAAGTTCGAAGTCTGCATCTCGATGTCTCACGAGTCCCGACCAGCCGGCCACTGACCTGGGTGTACCGGGGATGGCAGGACATGCGCCGGAATTGGGCCGCCAGCTTGGGCTACGGCGCTTTGGTCGTCGCTCTCGGTTGGACGCTCCTGGTGTTTTGCGGAACCCATCCGTATTACGTTGCCGCGGCGATCTCGGGATTCCTGCTCGTGGCGCCGGTGATGTCGGCGGGCGTAACCGAAATGTCGCGGCGCTATTCGGCGGGACAACGGGCAAGTTTCGACGACTCGCTGGACGGCTTCGCTCGTAACTACCCCGCGTTGCTCGCGTTCGGCGCCATCCTGGCGGGGTGCGCCATCGTCTGGTTCGCAATTTCCGCGGTCATGCTGGGCACGGTGTTTCACGTCGCTGCGCCCGACATGCAGGAGACTTTGTATCGCGGCTTCATCGATACGATGAACCGCTCGCAAGTGGTGGCGTACGTGGCCGTCGGCGGAATACTCGCCGGCGTCGTGTTCGTTCTGTCGGTCGTTTCCGTGCCGCTCATCATCGATCAGCACGCGACCGCCGGACAAGCGATGCGTACGAGCGGTGTTCACCAACATTCCCGCCATGTTTGTGTGGAGCGCGCTGATTCTGGTGTTGACCATCATCGGCTATGCACCGCTGCTCTGCGGTTTGTTGATCATTGCCCCGCTGTTGGGACATGCGACGTGGCATGCCTATCGGGACATGATCCGGTAGGACGCAACTGGTTTGACGCAACTGCGCGAACGTGTGGCAGCGCTGCGTGCACTGGTCCATGACTCCAGCGCGCGTTTCAGTGCTTCACAGATGATCACCGAGCTGCAGCAGCTCGAGCAAACGGCACGCGCTCGCTCCGATGCGCAGCCGGAGTTGCGCCAGGTTCTTATCCTCATGGGCGTAGTCGAGTGCCAGCGCGGCGAGACCGCCAAGGCGCGCGACCTGCTGCGCGCGGGGTTGGACATCGAAGCCGGCGAGTCGGTCGACCCGAACCAACTCACGCGAGACCACTACTTTCTCGCAAGCTTAGCCACCGACCTCAAAGATTTTCAAACCGCGGCGGAGCACTACGGCAAAGCGGCGGAACTTGCCAAAACGGCGCCGGGCTTTGAAACGAATCAGCGGCTCGGCATTCGTGAAAAGCACGGGTTTGCGCTTTGCGAAGCCAAACGCTTCGCCGAGGCGTACGAGGTCAATGCCGCGTTGCTCGCCGACGCCGAGCGGCATTTTGGAGTCGATGACCATCACCTCTCCACGGTGCTCATCAACACGGCGCAGAACCTCTACGCGCTCGGTAGACTGCCGGAAGCCGAACGCTATCTGCAGCGCTGCTTAAGGTTGGCGCGCGCGCGGGAGGATGGCGAGCGCGAACAGGACCTGCTCTACCAGCTGGCGGTGCTGGCCGGCGAACAGGGGCGGCCGATGGAGGCACGGGCCTATTTGACGGAGCGCGTCGAGCGGCTGGAGAAACTCGGGATGACCGGACGGCTGGAGGCTGCGCGCCGGGGTCTGGCGCACTTCGATCGCCGCCAGGCGAGGGGCCCCTGACGAGTTGCGGCGCTCAGGGCGAAAACATCGCCCTTCTCTTCGCTGCCTGGCCGCGAAATACAGGCCGATGATTCACATCGACCATGACTCGACGGAGGTTGACACGGCGGGTCACCCCCGCCGTGCCACCGTTCGACTACTGCTTTACCTAGCGCACCGATTCCAGATAGAGCGAGACCGCCTTCATGTCATCGTCCTTCAGCGGACCTACAATGCCGTTCATGACGATCTGTTCGCGTGAACCGCTATGGAACGCCCGCAACTGCTTGATCAGATACAAAGCATGCTGCCCCGCCAGCCGCGGAAACTGATCCGAGCCTTTGGCATCGGCCTGGTGGCAGGCCGAGCAAGGCGCGACCCCGGTCGCAGAAATGCCTTCGCTGTAGATGCTCTTACCTTGCGCAATATCCGCCGCGCTCGGACCGAAGATGGGGGCGGGCTCGCTCGCAAACGGTGTTTGCTTGCTGAAGTAGTCGGCCAGCGCAGCCATCTGCGTGTCCGACATATTTGAAGCGATGCCCCACATCATGCCGCGCGCATACGGATCGCCGCGCGTCTGCGCCTTGAACGCCTGTAATTGCTCCAGGATGTACCACGCCTTCTGACCGGCCAGCGCCGGATAGATGGGGGAGATGCTGTGCCCCTGCGGACCGTGGCACAGCTGGCACTTGGTGTAGGCCAGGTTTTCGGCCGCCTCCGCTGCCGCCGGAGTCACAGGGGGTGCTGCGGCCTCCTGAGCCATCGCCGTGGATGCCGCCACCAGCGCCATCGCCGCCGACGCCAGCGTTGCGAGAATCGTCATCGGTTGAGTTTTGGTTTTCATAATGATTCTCCCTTACAGCCTTACAGCGCAAACCACATCAAGAGGTAGGTCGTATCGTTGTCCCTCGCATTGCGCCCCACGCCATCATAGTTGGTCGTTCCGCCATTGAACTTCGTATAGTGCGTGTATTGCAGCACGAACTTGACGTTGAGCCAGGCCATGTAATTCAGCTCGGTCACCCATGCATTGGTCGTGGGATTGCTGTTGGCGCTGTTGGTCACACCGACGGGGAAAGCGCCTGGTGTTCCGGCCGCAATCCCGGTGCAGGAATTGGCAGCGCACAGGGTGGGCGCTGACGGATACATAAGCGGGTCCGTCGACCCCTTGGTGGAGAGATACCCCACCGTCGCTCCGTACTTTCTGTTGTACCAGTAGGTAAAGTCGGTCGAGAGGTAACTCAACCAATCGGTCGCATTCGACCCACCGAGCGCGTACGAGGCATCGAGCGACTGATTTTCCTTGACGTAGGTGCCCTTCCAGGTGGCGGTATTCTTTTCGCCGATGAACTGAAACTGGAAATCCCCCGCGACGTCGGTGTAATTGTTGGTGAGACCCGACAAGGCGTTGCCGGCGCCCGGATAGATCTTGAACCGGGCTCCGTAAGTCCCCACCTCGAAGGCGTAGCGATCGAAGTCGTATTCGTACGCAAGCCGCCAGTAGGGGTTGAGGCCGGCGGGCACGCTCCCGGACGCCGAATCATACGGCGCCGCGGCTCCGGTGATCGGGTTGCCGGGCGATCCTACCTCCGCGGCCTTGTAGAACCCGAACGCGGCATACAGCTGCTCGTTCCACAGGGCATAGAACACCGGGCCCGCGACCTGATAGGCGAGGCCGGCGTTGATCTGCAGACCCGCGTAGGGCACGTTGATTTCCGGCGGAACATACGGAAAGCCGAACGCGGGGGTGGTGTTCCAGGGATCCTCGATGGTCGGGTTGTTGTTGATCGACACGCCGTAGGTCAGCTTGGTCTTGTTCGGCAGGATGACGGTATCGGCGAACCGGAAGTCGGTGTTGTCGATGCCGAAGGTACCGGCCAAACTATCGTAAGTCAGCTGCGCAAAGGCACCAAAGTGCGGCGCGATCTTGCCGCCGTACAGCAAGGATACCTGTTGCGGGAACTGGATGCCGTCCTTGAAGGATTTGGCTCCAGGAATATTACTGTCCGGAAGCGCCTTCCCCAACGATACGTACCCGCTCATGATGAACAGCGCGAGGTTCGGAATCGCGGGCAAGGACAGCAACTGCTTGCCGTCATCCGTCGTGACCTCCAGATCCTTCCCGTCGTCCAGCTGGTAGCCCTGCAGCTTGAACATGCGGCCGAAATGCGTGAGTTCCGGGTAATTGGTATGGCAGGCCAGGCAGGCCATGCCGGTCTGGCGCGCGAACAGCGGCAGCGCTTGCGCCGGATGGGCGCACATGACGCCGAATAGTACCACCGCCAAAACGGCGCATCGTTGAAACCAAGCGTTGAGTTGAAACCAGTTGCACTGTTCCATAAATTTCGACATCCCTTAATTATTTATTGCCACCGAGCCCCCACCGTCTCGCGGCGGTAGCGCGACGGTTCGAGATGACATTATCACTAGCTTTTCACGATGTACACCCTTGTTGCACATTAGCAACGAATCGCGGGCCCACCAGCGAGATCAATCAAGTCTTCGTGGAGCCCTTATCTTTTTTTTGTGGCATGAGGATGTACCACGATAACAACATGCTGGAGAAGGCCAGGGCTAGGCAAAAGGCTGTCGCAATATAGGTAATCATATTGTGAGTGTTCCGCTTTGGTGTGTTGTTGAAGGCTAGTGTTGCCGGACCGGCTCAGCCTGGTTTTCTTCCTCATCATGGCGCTTGAGCGCTATCGCCAGGATCACGACATAAGCGAAGCCAAAGATGATCATGCACCAATCCATGAAGCCCGTGAAGGTTCGCGGATCGTAATCCAGCGGCCACCAGCCGCCCCAGTCCGCAAAGCCGCCGCGACCTAAAAAGCACATCATGGCGGCGCCGAATACGCTGCCGTTGCCCATGCCGGTCACCATGCCGCCGATGATGATCAACCAAAATGCACGCGATTGGATCGACTTGTTTTGCATTTGCTTAGCCCCTGATACCCTAGAATTTAAGCACCACGCTCCCTCGCGCCGACTGTACTCGAAGGCATCCATCGATGCAACGGAACAGACAACGTCAATTCGCCGCGGCCCCGGCGGCGCGATCCAGCGGACTCAATTCCAGAATGCGCGCACGGCTGGCGGCTGCAGCGGCATCGCCATGCGCACGCTGCAGTATCCACAGAGCCCGCCAGGCCTCCACGGACCAGGGATTGATGAGCAGTATTTTTTGCAGCAACTCCTGCCGACTGAGGCCGCGCTCAGGAGCGGCATCGACATTCGCGAGCAGCCGGTCGGACACCGCATAGTCGATCCAGCGATCATGCGGGTCGGCCTCGTAGGCAAGTCCCAGCAGATGGTCGGCCTCGAGCGGCGAGCCCTGCCAGCTTGCCAGCTCGCTTCGCACCCGCAGTTCGGTGCCGATATAGGTTCGCCTGAAATCATCCTGTTGCGGCGGTGGAACCCGAAGCAGCCTGCCTGCTTGTTCGATGGTCGGCCGCCGCGCCAGCAAAGACTGCAACAGCGGAGCCACGTCGGCGCCGGGGCCATAGTGCAGGCGCGGCAGCAGAAATTCGATGACGGGCGCCCATTCATGCTGGGTTGGCCCAGCGCTTACCTCGATGGGCCCGAAATAGCGTCCCAGCCATTCGCTTGCACCTTCCGAGGCGGTGATTTGCGTACGCTGCTCGGCCGTTAGCACGTTCAGGTGGGCGATCAGTGCCGGGGCACCCTGCCAATGACCTCTTGGCCCTACCAGCGCCAGATGCATGCCGTCGAGGAATAGTTGAGCCTCCGGAAACACCTGACGGAAGCTGCGCAGCACGATGGCCAGTGTGTCTTGATCGAACTGGTTGAGCGCCAGCCATTGTACGAACAGTCCCTCTTCCTCGAGCCGCGCTCGCGCCCGCTGGAATTGCTCGACGGACAACATCGAACCTACACCCGCCAGATCCGGGTGAAACAAGTCACCGACGATTACATCGTAGGTTTTGGGTGTCGCACTCAAAAAGTGACGTGCGTCGTCCTGGTAGACGAGCGTCTCCTGAAGCACACCGTGATTGCTCGCCGTGAACCAGCGGGCGGCCGCCTCGATGCTGCCTGCGGATAACTCCACGGCGCTGCGCTGCAGGTCGGGAAAAGGCAGCGAGCCTGCAAGTGAAATGCCGGTGCCAATGCCGAGAAACAGCACCGTGCGCGGCCTGGCATGCAGCAGCAGCGGCAGGCGTGCCTGATTGACTTGCACGAAAACCGCGGTCGGCTCGGTCGAGGCATCGCGCCGGCGCAGATCCGTCAGCAGCACGCGCTGCCCGTCGTTCTGCTCGACCACCTGGGTGATCGCGATCGCATCTTCATAGCGATACAGATCCCGGCTGCCCGCCATCGCCTGCGGCAGCAGATCCTTAACCTGCGGCAGGACGGCCACGGACCAGGCGGCGGCGAGAACCAGCGGCACGCCCAGCCACGCGCGGCGGGAGCGCCCAAGGATCAGTCCCGGCAGCAGCAACAGCACCGCCGCCAGCGCCAGTGCGCCGGCGCTGCCGATTCGTGGAATCAGCACGACGAAGAGCAGTGCCCCGAGCGCGGCTCCCAGCGAATTGGAGGCGTAAAGCCAGGTGCCGTTCAGGCTGAACCTAGAGGACAACGCGGGCAACCAGGCCCCCAGGCAGAGCGTCACGGGCAGCGTCAGCGCCGCCAGCAGCAGTCCCTGGCCCAGCATGGCCCCACCCAGCGAATGGAAGTTTGTCTGCTCAATCCAGCTCGAGACCTTGGGCAGCAGCCAAAGGCCGGCGATCGCGCATCCGGAAGCACACCAGGGCAACCCCGCCATGATCCGGGAGTCGGGGCGTCTGGACGCGATCAGGCTGCCAAGGCCCATGCCAAACAACATCACCGCGAGAATCAGCGCCAGCACATATTCCGTGCGCAGCATCACGAGGCTGAACAACCGCAGCCACGCCATTTCCAGCAGCAGGCTCGCGGCACCAATGACGCCGTAGTTCAGGAGCAGCATAGAAGGCTTGGATTCGCTCGCCGGGCTCGCGCGCTGCGCACTGCCCTGCCCTCGGCCATCCAGCATGAAGAGGCCCGCGGCGACGACCAAACCCAGCAGGGCAACCGCGCGTAGCGCATTGCTCCAGCCCATGCTGGGCAGCAGCAGCAGCGGCAACAGAGCGCCCGCTCCGGCCCCGAATGTGTTGCTGCCATAGGCCATGCCGATGCTGCGCCCGTGCTGCGCCCAGCCCTCGAGCAGCAACGGGAATGCCGCGCCCATCGCGGCGGCCGGCAGCGTCAACAGCAGCACTGCGGCCAGCGCCAGCAGCGCGTGCCACTGTGGCGGCGACAGAGTGCCGGCAGCCGCATCGATGAGCGGGGTCGTGAGGTGTACGCCCCACGGCAGCAGCAGCGCGAACACAGCGATCCCGGCTTCCAGCAGCGCGAGTAGCCGCAGAGGCCTGCGGCAGCGCACGGCGCGCCCGGCCATGAGGCCGCTGCCGCCGGCTAGCCCCAGCATGAACGCCCCTACCGTGACAACCGCCGCAAATGTGCTTACACCAAATTGCAGCCCCAGCATGCGGGCCCACAGGACTTCGTAGGCGACGCCGCACAACCCGGAGAGTGCGCCGAGCAGAGCGAGCCATCGTGCTCCCGCGCGCGAAGTAAGGCTGATCAGAACGGGAAGAACCAGACCAGCCCGACGATCACATGCACCAGCGCCACGGTGACCGTCAAGCCGGCAAGGATCATGTGCAGCAGGAACAGCGGCTTGCCGAACGCCGCCACCGCGATACCGACGGACGCGGTACTGATCAGCAGCACCAGCAGCACGGTGCCAATCGTGAACATGATGACTTGTCGTTCATGCTCGGCGATGGTGGTCGCGCGCGCGGGGCGCTGCGGCTGCTGGCGACCGAATTCTTCCAGAATCTGCGGGCCGTTCGACGTGGCGGGTGGCGCAGCGCCCGCCGGGCACAGCGGCAACTGCGCCAGCAACAGGAAGCTCAACGCCAGCAACCCACGCAAGCCGCTAGTCATCGTTCTGAATCTCGGACTTGGGTGCTGGAATCGGCTTGTGCATCGCGCGCCACCACATCAATACCACCATCAGGATGAAGGGAACAAACACGGCGACCAGCAGAAACAGAAAAATCATCCAGGGCGTTTGGATGTTGACGTGCAGATACCGGTAGCTGTCGATCGCGAAGCCGGCGTCGGCGTGCAACAGCATGAGCACGAGCCCGGCTGCGGCGAGAACTCGTCTCATTTCTGCGCCCTCACCGCGACACTGCTCGCACAGCGGAAGCCGTAAAAATCCGTGGCGTGGTTGGGAAAGGCGAAGTCACGGTGATACAGCGAAGTCGAAAACGGATCGCCCTTCCAGGAGCCGCCGCGCAGCACCTTGTAGAGGATGACCGGCGAGGACTTGCCGACAGTCGCCGCGGCGTTCCCGCCAAACGACTCCCACGACGCCTTGGCGCCCTCGTAGGGCCGCAGATCATCCGCCGTCCATTCGGCGACATTGCCGGACAGGTCGTAAACACCGTAAACGCTCCTACCCTGCGGATAGGCCGTCACATTGCTCGAGGAGCCTACGTTGTAATAGGTGTTCAGCCGGCTCGGATCCATCTTGTCGCCCCAGGGCCAGCGGCGCCCGTCGGTGCCGCGGCCGGCCTTCTCATATTCAGCTTCGTGCGGCAGACGCTTGCCTACCCATTGGGCGTAGTCGGCAGCATCATTCCACGTCACCATCGTCACCGGGTTCATCAACTCGCCCTGTGGAATTCGCCCGTCCTTCCAGTTGATGGGCGGCCGTCGTTGGGTAGCGGCGACGAAGCGCGCGTATTGGGCGTTGGTCACCAGATATTTGTCCAGGTAAAACGTCGGCAGGGTGACCTTGTGCTGCGGCTTATCCTGCGGGTCGGCGCGTTCCAGGTCAGTGCCCATCACGAATTCGCCGGCCGCGATGGGGACCATGCTGTCGAGCTCCTCCCACTGTTCGCGGCTAAGCAAGCGCTGGGCCTCTGCGACCGAATAGCCGGCGCTCCCGGCGCGTCCCGCCTCATGGGTCGCCTGCAGCACGATGTCCTCGCCGGCTGCACGCACGCGGGCGCTTTCTTCCCCAAGATCGTAGGTGGCGAGCCTGCGCATGTCGCCGAGGCGCAGCCTGCCGAGCATGACGACATGAATCGTGCTGCCGATCATGACCAGCACCAGACAGGTCACGAATGTCATCGACAGCAAGCGGCGGCGATGCTGCCTTTCCTTGCCCGACAGCGCGGCCGGACGATACACCGGAGCCATGCGTAAACCCTCTATCGCTGAATCGGCGGGACCGACTCGGTGGCCTTCTGCGGCGCAGAGCGGCCATAGGTTCGCTTGATCATGACCTCACCGATTACGCCGCCGATAGCCGCGGCCTCAATCGCCAGAATGACGTAAAAGCCCCACCACCCCAGCGGCATCAGCGCCGATCCGGGCGGAATAGCGGTCAGATGATTGGCGATTGCGAAGTAGCTGGCCACTCGCACGATGAGTGCTGGAATATAGGACAACCACTTGCCGCCGAAGCCATAGATCAGTGAAACCAGCACACCGGTCAGGAACGGCACGAGAAACATGTCGAGCACCCAGAATGGGCTGAAATACCCGATGCCGCCCGAGAACGCCTCGATCGTGACGCCCAAAATCCGGTCGGCGAAGTGATTGAATGCCGAACCCAGCAGCAGTGCTGCCGCACCGCGGTAAAGACGCTGCGAGTTACTTTTCCGCATGGGCCCCAGGATACGCTTTCCCGGTGAGCTTTTCATATTCGGCGGCACGCGCGCTGTCCAGGTACCAGTCCTTCACCTTGAGGCTTGCCATGTACTGCGCGAGCGTGCGTCGCTCGTCGTCCGTAAGACTCGCGAGCGAAGGCATCCGGTATTCGAGCTTCAGGCGGCTGGGCAAAATGCTCTGGGGATCGGGAGCCGAGAAATACCGGTAAAACCATTCCTCGCTGCGCAGCGATCCGATGCCATCGAGCGCGGGCGCCGGAACCGACTCAAAGGGACTCTTCACCGTCCAAAGCGAGTGGCACTGGCGACAGTTGTTGCTGCGGTATAAGTCCCCGGCCGCACGCGTCAATCCGGGATTCGCGGTACTGTAAAAGGGAATACCGGGGTCCTGCTGGCCCCCGGAGTGCAGGCTAATCGTATTGCGCGCCATGAGGCCGGCAACGACCACCCCGATGGTTGCCAGTATCAGAGCTTCGCCACGCCTCATGGTGCAGGTCGGTGCGACTCCGCTTGCAGCTGGAGGTGCCGCTCCCGACTCGCCGTCTGCGCCGCCAGCACCTCGCGGCTGCGCCGGTAGTCGTCGGGAGTCATCTTGTCCTCATCGGATTCGGTAAAGACCAGATACTTGATGTCCTCATCAAACTGTTCGTTTTGCCACGCCCACCGGATACCGTAAAGGCTGACCACGATGATCGAGGCACCAACCACCAGCCAGAGGTAGATGCTCCAGCCGTCACCGAGTGATTCAAGAAAACTCATAGTCGTCCACCTCCATCCAATGCCCTCGGCAAGCTAGAACAGGACACCGGATAACATCTGCAAGGAAGCAAACACCACGGCGGCCACCACCCCGAAGATGATAGCGCCGAACATCCACTTTTCACCGGTTCGGGTGACCCTTTCCCCCCTCGTACCGCGCATCACTGCAACGATAATCCCGGCAAACAAAACGATCCCCAGCATCAACAGAAAGAATACGCCGACGCCGAAGCGCTGGCTATGCATGCCCTCGATACTGAGATCAATCCGCGAACCCGGCGCGCTCAGCGCCAGAACCAAATTCAAAAACTACCCTTTGATCTGCGGATTTTTCTTGTCGTACTTGTCGACAAAGAAACTGTAAATAAATGGAACCAAAAAAGCCACGCTGATGGGCAGTAGGATTGCCACCGGGCCATAGTCAAAGTCAATCATTTCGCTACCCTCCAGATCAAATGAAGCCACCGACCCAGCGGCCGGCGCCGTGCCGGATCAGTGCTCGTTGCCGTGCCGGGGTTCCCAAGTCGTGGGCGGCAGCCGCTTGACGACGAGAAACACGCCCAAGAAAAACGCCGAGAGGTAGAACACATCGATAGTATAGCCCTTGTCCCACCAAGGCTGCTGGCGAATCCGCGTGCCGTCAGGCCGGAAGTTACCCTCGAAATTCGCGATCACCACATCCTCGCCAACCACGGTGTAATCGCGCAGATCGACGTCTGGGCGTGACTGCAGTGCCTGAACCTGCGGCTTGATGAGGCGCAGGTCATCCATGGTCAGCGGATGGCGAGCGAGCTGCGCATCATTATTGCCCACGCCCTTGTTCATGGCGACGATCTTTTGCATTGCTTCCACATCGTCCTTGGCGGCCAGCACCTCGGGCTTGTCCATGGAATTGACGTAGGGTGCGTACAGAGCTGCGGTCGGCCGCTGTCCCCAGAGAGGAAAAGTCACGCAAAAAGCAGTACAGACCGTCAGAGCGACCAGCCATATCACCGGCTGCGGGACGGGGTTGTTATCTTCGGTGAGTCCGCCCAACGATTCTTGCTCCCAAAGAGCCTCCGCCTTTTGAACGGTAGGCGTATCGCTCAGGGTCGTTAACGGCGCGTTAAAGGTCCAGGCCATTGCTGTGTCTCCGGTGATCTGCGCGGATTATTTCATGTTCAGAACGAAATCGATCAGCCAGCGCACCTCGCTATTGGCTGCGTACGTCGGCACGTCCGGCGGGACATCCCGCTTGCCGGCACGGTAGGCATCAAACTCGGCATCCCACTTGGCATAGTCGATCTTCTGCCCGTTGGCGTCGAGCACTCCCCAGAGATAGTCATAGCGCGGCATGATGGAATGCGGCTGGACCAGCCTTGGGTTGTAGAAGTGCAGCATCATCCATTCCCGGGAGGAATTGCGTGAACCCACGTGCAGCAGGTCCGGCGCCTTACGGTCGGAGCCGAAGGCGGTCGGCGACTCACCGTTGAAGTCGCCGAGCATCGGCGGAGCACCGAAGACCTGCCAGTCCTGCGTCTGCTCAGGCAGCAACGTGTGGCACCACCAGCAACCCTCACGCACGAACAGCGTCTTGCCCGCTCCGGCATGCGATATGTTCTCGTCCCCCGCCGCCTTGAGGACGGCCTCCGGTTCCCACCCTTTCGTCACGGTGGCGTCCTCGATGTAAGGGCGCTTCTGATCATCCGCCCCAATCACAAAGACCGCGCCCTCTTTATTTCGTGCTTCGCCGATTTTGCCCACACCGAGGCTGAGCTGCTTGGCGTGCACGCCGAGATTATCCGGGTGCATGATGCCGCCCGGAAACGGAGTGCCCTTCTCGTAGACATAAGCGTAGACCGGCTCGATGGGCGTACCGCTCGCGGGGTCCGCCTTCAGCAGAACCTTAATGGGCTTGTGGTTGCCGAGCAGCAGGGGATCGTAGACGTTAAAGCCCGTCTCGTAGCCCGCCGTCAATTGCTTGTCCATCGAGATGCTGGTGGCATCCACGCTGGCAATATCCAGGCTGGGCAGCAGCAGCGTAATGCACATGGAGCCACCGAGCGCCAGTGCAAACATGCGACTGCCGATCTTATATTCTCTGAAGTTCATTGTAGTCTCCTCCCCAGCGGCGCGGCCTAGCGCTCGTAGGCCAGTTCGTGAGGCATGCGCCCCTTGGGTACCACCGTGCCGACGCGCGTCGTCATCCACATGTTGTACAGCCAGACAATGTTGCCAAGGAACACCAGCGAGCCTCCGAGCCAGCGGGCAATCATGTAGGGATGTTCGGCAATGACCACGTCGATATAGGGAACTTCGTAGATCTTGCCGGCGCCCTGAATGAGGCCAGCGATCGTCATCGACACCCAGTAGATGGTGAAGCCGATCAGCAGGGTCCAGTAGTGGACGTTACCGAGCGTCAGCGAGTAGAGCTTGCGCTTCAGGATCGTCTGCAGGCCAAGATACACGCCGGCGACTTCCATGAACGTCGAAAATCCGAGCAGCGCCAGATGCGCGTGGGCCACGATCCAGCCGGTGCCGTGAATATACCAGTTGATCGCGCGTGTCTGCTGGAACCCGCCCTGCATATTCAGCGGAATGGCCAACAGCGCACCGGTGACAGTGAACCGTACTTCCAGATTCTCGACGAACATGTGCCATTTGCCTTCCATCGTCAGCAGGATGTTGGAGACGAAGGCAATGGCCGGAACCAGGATCAGAACGCCCTCCACCGAGGCGAAGGACTTCAGCCACTCGGGCAGCGGCGCGGACATCAGGTGATGCGCCGCCGGCGTGGAGTAGAACACGACAACGGACCAAAAATGCAGATGGCCGATGCGATGGGAATACAGCGGATTGCCAGTCACCTTGGGGATCGTGTAGTACGCGATGGCCGCAGCCACCGGGGTAATCCACAGCCCCAATACGTTATGAGCGAACCACCAGGTCAGATAGGCCTCCGTGAGCCCGGTCAGGTGGAAGTATTCCGGCAGATTGCCCACGATGAAAACGACAATCAGCATGAAAGTGGCTGCCGCGAAGAACCAGTTGGTGGTGTAGATTCCTTGCGTGCGCCGATTGATGATCGTCATCCAGACATTGATGCCCAGAGGCAGCGCCATGAACAAGGAAATATAGATGTCGATGAACCACGGAAAATCGGAGTACTCGCGCCCGGAGGTCATGCCGGCCCACAGCACAGTCAGGCCGAGGGAGAGGCCGACGTTCCACAGGAAGCAGTTCCAGAGCCCGAGCTTCTCCGACCACAACTTGGTATTACCCAAGGCCGGCGTGATGTACATCATGGCCATCGCAAATGCCATGGAAATCCAGCCGAAGATGACCGCGTGCACATGCACCTGTCGCATGTGGCCGAACGAGACGAACTCGAGGCCATGCACGAAATCCGGAAACGCCAACTTGGCGGCATTGAACGCCCCCAAACCGGTTCCGATGACAAACCAGACGATCGATGAGAAGCCGAAGTAGACCGCGGAGGAACCCGCCGGAATATCCTCGTTCTTGGCTAACAGGTATTTGAACATCTGCCATTCCCCCCTGCTTCAAACCGACTAAATTCTTATCCCCTCAATCAATCTCGTCAGCAGCCTCGCTCGAGTTTTACTCGGCGAGCAACAGCAACTATCGTCTGCACGCTAATCGATTTCGCCCCTCATTGCAACGCCGAATGAGCGCTGTGATTTGATCAGCCCGTATTTTTTCATGGCGCCGCGAACCAGGAAGAAAGCCGTCGTAAAGACCACCAAGGACGTGGCGATGGCGAAGGGCGAGAACATCGGCAACGGCGAGTCCGCGGCGGCCCCCGCAATCCAGGTGTAGCGCTCAATCCAATAGCCCACGATGATCGACACCGCGACGAACGCGATCACTCCGCGAGAATGACGCGAATAGGGCATTATCAGTACCGGAAACGGAATGACGAACTTCAAGATGAAAAACAGCCAGAAGAGCGTTGAAAACGGACCGTTTTGCAGCCGGAACAGACGCCCGGTCTCATCGGGCAGATTCGCGTACCAGATGATCAGGTACTGCGCGAAGAAGGTGTAAATCCACAGGATCGTGAAGGCCAGCATCAGCTGCGCCAGATAATTGAAGATGTACTCGCCCGGCGGTGACGTCAGCGCCTGCTTGCGCACCAGCAATATCAGAGAGAGCGCCAGAACGGAGAGCACCATGCCAAAGGAGCTGACGAAGTGGTACATGGCATAAATGGCGCTTGACCACCCTGGCTGCAGCGTCATTTCAAAATCCCAGGCGACCATTGTGCAGAACAGCACATGGACGAACGGTATGCACAGCGCAATGTTCCGGAAAGCGAGCGCCTGCGCCGCACTTTGGGTTGAAACGGCCTGAAACTTGATGAATAGGCCGTACACGACGGCGACCACGAGGAAGCCTGCGATCTCGCGCGCCGCCAGAAATTCAATGTTGTTCCAGGCCGGCATGGGAGCCGATGAGCCCACCCAGGGGAATGTCTTGGAGCCGTTGAGCAGCAAGATAATCAGCAGGCAAAACGCCAGCGGAAACAGCGCGAAGAAGGAAACGCTGAAATAACGAATGGCAAAGCGCCACTGGGCATTGACGAGGTGCAGGAGCGCCGCCAGCGTAACGCCACCCAGGGCGAGATGGAGCACAACCAGAAAATCAACGGTGAGCACGGACCAGCTGGCAAAGGGCATCGCGATTTATCCCTGTGGTCGAGATTCAGTGAACCGCTGCAAAGACGCAGTCATTCTCATTCTCATTTCGGTTTGCCGGCCGCGCCGGTGCTCGCCAAGCTATGGCTGGCCAAGCCATCGCTGACGAGGCCATGACGTACGTAATTGACCACATCCCAGACCTCGCTCGGCGACAGGTCATTGCCGTAAGCCGGCATCAATGCACCGCCAAACGCGACCGTGCCATAGATATACCCCTCGGGCAATTCCTTCTGCTCGCTAGCGGCAGTCAGGTCAAACGGACGGATCAGGAATTTCGCCCCGACCAGGCCGTCGCCGGTACCCGATTGGCCATGACAGGGCGTGCAGAATATCTGAAAGAATTTCCGCCCATGGCTGACCGACTCCGCTGTCGCCGGAACGGGGTTGACCAACTTCATGGCGCCATCGCGATCATGCACATGGATCAGGGTCTTGGTGCCCGCCATGGGTATCGAACGCTTCGGAAACGGCCGGATGGAATCGGGGCCGTGCTGGGGCTTGATGCTGATCTGATTGGCCATGTCCCGGCTCCACGGCCAGGCACCCGCCACCGCGGGGAACAGCGAGATGCAGGCAAGCGCGAGCGCGCCCGCTTTCCGCCCCGACGGCATACTTCTATTGCGAGCCATCTATGTACTTTCCGAAATTTCGAGCGCGTGGTACCGGGTAAAAATTTCCCTGATGCCGGCGACGGCGGCCGGCTCCGCCTTGACCAGAATCCCGATCTTGTCGACCGAGACAGCGGTGTTGTACAGACTGTTTCTCTCGTAATAAATCGTAAAGACCACATAACAGGCGATGATCGTGAAAAACACCGCCGTCAGGATGAACAATTCATACGTAATGACCATGTTGGGGGGGATCGGAACAATCGGGAACCCGCCCCGCGGCTGCCGCAAAAAGTTTGCCTGCGCCGCAGAAATCCCCAGGAACCCGAGACTACTGCCAAGCACGGCACCCATGAGCGAGAACCACTGTATATAGACCGGCCGGTCCCCCAGTTCAGCCGCGCATTCGGGATGGTCGATGGGGGATTTCAAGGTCACGTCCTGCATGCGGAATCCCTTGAGCGAGGACTCCCGCAGCATCGCGAGCGCTTTGGCTGCCGCTTCAAAATCATTGAACAGCGCCAGGATGTACGATTTCTTGCGCATCGCTCAGCCCTCCGCCGGCTGCGGTACCGGCTCTTTACGGGCGCGGCGACGGTGATAAACCATTTCCTTCACCTCGTACATCGATACGGACGGGAAAATCTTGCAGAACAACATGAACAGCATGTTGAACCAACCAAAGCTGCCGAGCACGATGCCGATCTGGACCCAGTTTGGCCACCAAGTGTGAACCCAGGTCCACGGATAGTAGCCGTGGGCAAAGGTGGGCGAGACGATCATGAAACGCTCGATCCACATTCCCGCATTCAGCAGTATGGATACCACCAGCATGGTAGGAATGTTGGTGCGCAATGCCTTCACCGTAAGCGCGAACGGCACTATCGAGCCGAGAATGTTCATAGCCCACCACCATCGCGCGTAAGTGCCCGTGGCGCGGAATATCAGGGTCTGCTTCGCAACGGGGTCGGTGCCGTACCAGACCGCGGCATACTCGATCAGATTCAGGTAGGTCCATACCATGGAAATGGCGAACGTCAGCTTGCAGAGCTTCTCGAGAATCGGAATCGTCATGTACTGCTCAAAGCGGAAGGTATAGCGCAGGATGACGAACAGCGTAATGATCGCGGCGCAGCCCGAATACAGCGCACCTGCGACAAAATAAGGCGGGAACGAGGTGGTATGCCAGCCTGGCTGCTGCGATACGGCGAAATCGCTCGCGACGATCGAGTGCACCGAGACGGCCAGGGGAATCAGCAGACAGGCAAGGGTCAGATACGTGATACGAAAATTGGACCACTGCCGATCGGTGCCCCGCCAACCCACGGACAGCGCCCGATAGAAAGTCCGCCGGAACCCAGTCGCCTTGTCCCGGCAAATCGCCAGATCCGGGATCATGCCGAAGTATAAAAAGATGACCGACGTCGTCAGATAGCTGCCGATCGCCGTGGCATCCCAGACCAGAGGCGAGTTGAAGTTGGGCCAAGTCCAGCGTTCGCTCGGATAGGCGACCACGTAGTAGAATTGCCACACCCTGCCGAGATGCACCAGGACGAACAGTCCCGCCGTCATGAGCGAGAATGTCGTCATGGCCTCGGCGAAACGGTAGATGGGCTTGCGCCAGTCCGCATGCATGATGTGCAAGATCGCTGACAACAGCGTGCCCGAATGGCTCATGCCGATCCAGAAGATGAACGTCGCGATGTAGAGGCCCCACACCTGCGGGTTTTGCAGGTCAGCGACACCCAGGCCCGTCGTGTATTGGTAGATTTCGCAATAGACGCCCCAACCGAACAACGCCAACGAGGCCAAGAAAATGACCCAATAGAGCGGACGCGGGCGCTCGAGACTGCGCAGCACATCCTCGTTGATCTGCGCCCAGGCGATATCCTCATTGATATCCTTCGCCTTGGCGACGAAGCGCTGCTCAATGGCGACTTCTTGCTCGTCGTGACTACTGGTCATTTACCGACACCGCGGCCCGGAGGCGCTGATTGAACATAACCATTTATACTTCCGTGGAGCGGATGCGTTCGAGA